>Ga0210394_10000637_pt1 | contig 69259 bp, 62 predicted proteins | sample IncBWC12MmetaG_FD_160121 | JGI IMG/M metagenome (GOLD analysis project Ga0210394, IMG submission 160121) | Forest soil microbial communities from Barre Woods Harvard Forest LTER site, Petersham, Massachusetts, United States - Inc-BW-C-12-M | ecosystem: Environmental > Terrestrial > Soil >... | reverse complement strand
CTATCCCCGACGCGCGTTGACAGTGCGGGGGGCGTCGTCAATACTTTGAGGACATGATTGGCCAGTTGCGCGGAAGGCTTGCCGAAAAAAGACCGAACCAGGTGCTGGTGGATGTGGGCGGCGTGGGATATGTGGTGCAAGTGCCGCTATCTACGTTTGCCGCGCTGGGCGAACTGCACACCGAAGTGACACTACTGATTCATACTCACGTGCGCGAAGACGCGCTATCGTTGTATGGATTTGTTTCCTCGCGCGAGAAACACCTTTTTGAAATGCTGCTTTCTGCTTCGGGCGTGGGGCCGAGCCTGGCGCTGAAAATATTGTCGGGCATGAGTGTGGACGAATTAGTGCCGGCGATTCGCGGAAGCGATCTGGGGCGATTGACGCAGATTCCGGGAGTGGGCAGAAAAACCGCCGAGCGCATGGTCGTGGAGTTAAAAGATAAGCTGGACGCAGTGATCGTGGAAAAGGAAAAGCCGGCGGCGAGTTCGCCTGCAGGTGTCGATGCCGATGTAGTTTCGGCGCTGGTGAACCTGGGATACGACGCGCGCGTGGCGGAAAAAACTGTGGACCAGGCGCGCAAAGAATCCGGGTCAGCCAATTTTGAGAAATTGCTACGCGCTGCATTGCAAGGGCTTACCCAGAGCAAGGGGCGAGCCGCCAGGACTTCCTAAATGCCAGACGGAACCGCAAAACGAGTGATCGGCAAGACTGCGGAGCGCATCGTATCGGCACAAGCGTTCGATGAAGACGCGCGCATTGAAGCCAGCGTGCGGCCCAAGCGGCTGGACGAATACATCGGGCAAAAACGCGTAAAAGAAAATATTCAGATTGCCATCGAGGCGGCGCGCAGCCGCGGTGAAGCACTCGATCACGTGCTGCTGTATGGCCCGCCGGGGTTGGGGAAGACCACGCTGGCGCAGATTATCGCAAACGAACTGCAGGTGGCGATCAAAACCAGCGCCGGGCCGTTGCTGGAGCGCAAAGGTGATCTGACGGCCATTCTTACTTCGCTGGAAACGAAGGAAGTATTTTTTCTGGATGAGATTCATCGCTTGCAACCGGCCGTGGAAGAAGTGCTGTACCCGGCGATGGAAGATTTTCGTGTCGATCTGATCATCGGACAGGGGCCGGGCGCGCGGATTCATCCTTTTCAGTTGGGGCACTTCACCTTGATCGGGGCGACCACCCGCGCGGGATTGATTACCGCGCCGCTGCGATCGCGATTTGGAATTGTTCACCGCCTGGATTTTTACGAGCCGGCGGACCTGCTGATTATTATTCGGCGCTCCGCAAAAATTTTGAATATTGAGATGGATGAGGCCGGCGCGGAGGAGATCGCGCGACGCTGCCGCGGGACACCACGCATCGCCAATCGATTGCTACGGCGCGCGCGTGACTTCGCGGAGGTTCGCGCGGCGGGACGCATCACTCAGGCGGTCGCGCAGGAAGCACTGGCGATGCTTGGTGTCGACGAGCAGGGGCTTGATGAGGTGGACCGCAACCTGATGCTGGCGCTTCTCGATAAATATGGAGGCGGGCCGGTGGGGGTGGGTACGCTCGCGGCGGCGCTGAGTGAAGAAGAAGACGCCATCGAGGAAATTTACGAGCCGTATTTGATGCAGATTGGCATGATCGATCGCACGCCGCGCGGCAGGGTGGCAACTCCGCGGGCCTATGAATATTTTGGCCGGGACCTGCCCAGGCGCCAGCCCCGCCTGTTTTAATTTTCTTCGCGGTCACGAATCGCGTGCCGGGCTTCTCTCGTTGTCGTTATGAATCCAAACTCGCCGACAAAATCGAAACGCAATTTGGCGCAGAGACAATCAGTGCAAGAAATAAAATCCGAAATTGTTTTCTTATCGCTGGGATCGAATGTTGGGGACCGGGAGAAAAATCTTCGCGCGGCGATTGCTTCCTTGCCCGAATTGGGCGTGGAAATTAAGAAAGTTTCGTCGATTTACGAGACCGAGCCGGTGGACCTGTTGGAACAACGGTGGTTTTTGAATTGTGTCGTGAAGGGTGAGACGGCCGTGCGGCCGGCAGAGCTGCTTAAAAAGCTAAGAGAGGTTGAGCGGCGCATGGGCAGCAAGAAGCTTATAGCGCGCGGTCCAAGGTTGATTGATCTGGATATTTTAGTTTACGGCCGGCAGGCAATTGATTCGCCGGAGTTGCAAGTGCCGCACCCGCGCATGCTTTTGCGGCGATTCGTCCTGGCTCCGTTGGCGGAAATCGCACCGGACTTGAAGCATCCCTCGTGGCGCGCAACCGCGGCGCAGTTGCTCGCTGCGCTTGACGATCCAAGCACAGTGAAAAAAGTCAGTGGTGATTTGCGAACGCCCAGCCAGTAGATGAGGACAACTCACTAGGGTGAAACGTTTCCATCCCGGCTCTTGCGGAACGCTCAAAAAATATTAGCTGGTGCGGTGCAGCAGCAGGCGGTGCAGCGTCATCGGTTTCGGCTCCAACGCCTCCAGCTCGATTTGCGCCAGGCGGCCTTCGGTGATTTCGGACCAGCGGTAAACGCCGGGCTCGCTCTCCACCTGCTCACGACCGCGCAGGCGCCGCAGAAATTCGCCGGCATCGTCGCGTGAAGCGACTTCCCGAAACGTGGGGCGAGCGAGAGCTTCGACAGCATAACTACGAAGCAGCTTGGTCCAGTAGTGATGAAATAGATCACTAGAGGCAAAGATGTCGCTCCAGGCCACTTCTCCTCCGTAGGCGACGACGACCCCGACAATGTGTTCACCCTTGCCACCCGAAGTCGCGCGAGCGAAGCGCCGTTGTATTTCATCGACGAAATCGTCGACAGAAACGCCAACTCTGCTGTGCTGATAAATTTTTGAGTAAGACTGGGTTGGAGCGCTGGCCAAGGCGTCATTGAGTTCTCTTGCTTCGATGCGCGGCGCCGCACTGGGTGCGGCGGTAACGTTTGAGGTGGTTCCTTTCTGTACCGAGTCCCACACCTCGGTTTGGCTCTGGTTGACCGCGGCTTGTTCCCGAACGCTGGGATGAACCATGGTATTAGCGGCACTGAATTGCAATCCGGAGGACCAGCGGCCGTGTTCCACGCAGAAAACATCCAGCGGCAACGGATCGGAGCCGGGAGCCACGATGCGGTCCTTGGCGATGATGCGATCCTGTTTACCTCCGCTGACGAGTTCACCAGCCAGAAGGACAACGGGCCGCTTCCCGCGATTGATCAAAACGAGTTGATTCACCGACGCGCTGGTGTTGTATTGCGGCAACGCGACACCGCGGCTGCGCGCCATGCCGTCGCCGCCTTGCTCGCGGATGATCACTTCACCGCTGGAAAGTCCCTCATCCAGCGTCACGAATGCACTGGTATCCCGTGATACAGAGCTGATCACCGGAAAGATGGAAATATTTTCGTACGTGATCGGATCGAGAAGACGCCAATCGCCTGCCGGTTTGGGTTGCGGACCGGGCGACCCTGAGCCAGCCCATACGAAAGCGGCACTTCCTACCGCGCTGATTCCGAGAAGAGCGCCAGCGAGGGCACTCAATAGCGAACGTTCCATGTGAAGCCTCCTGTGCGTGAGCGCACTGGATTAGAACGAGCCGCTAGGAAAATCTTGCAGCGCGAAAATGAAAGAGGGAATTTGCCGGGGAAGAAGAACAAATTGTGGTGCGAGACGGCCTACCCGTTGGGATCGCCGAGATTGATGCGCGGTTTGTGGCGCTTGCTGGAACTAGCTTCCTGCCGCTCGTATTCCGCCACTTCTTCCTCTGAGTAAGAATAGGACTCCCGCGAGGCGAACATACTTTTGTTGGTGCGGCTGGCTTCCAATTTCTTTTTCCGTTCTACGCCGAATTCACGACTGACCTGGCGGAGCGGAGCGGCGATCGCGTGCACCTCGAATAGCAGATCGCTGACTTTTTGAACAAAATCGTGGAAATTAAAGGGCCTGGCTACATAAGGAAGACGCGCTCGCTCCAGCGATTGCACATATTTGATGTCGGCCATTTCGGGAACGATATAAAGCACCCGGATGCGACCGCCATCTTCCGCCGGGACGGAAGCCAGTTCCTGCAAGGTGATGAAGGCCGCGGTGTCTGTGCCGGTGACAGCCAGGTTGGCTACTACCAGGGCCCACTCGCCGTTGCGAAGTTCGTTTAAAAGAAGAGTCGTGTCGGTGACGATGTGGACTCGCCAGCCTTCGGAATCGAGAAGCTGGCGAACGGCCTTGGCGTTTTCCACGTCCTCTTCAAGAACAAGGATGGCCACCTGGCGAGGTTTTTCAGCCGTGGTTGGAGTGCCGCTTTCCATCCTGCGATTATAGCTGCTGGGCGAGACGCGCCGAGTTTGCAAAAGTGCAGGTGCCGCGTATCGGCCAATGAACAAAGGACTATTCTCTGCCTAACGATGGGCTGGCGGAGGCGTCGGGGCCGCAGTGCCGGTACTTTGCAAATGGCAGCCGGCGGCCAGGGATTTGTTGCCACCGGATTTTGCAGAGCGGTCGAGATTCCCGACTTCATCCTTGATGCGCCAGACGACGGCACCGTCGGTATATTTCTCACCTTCGGATTCGTCGACCTGCTGCAGGTTGTAGGTATGACCTTTATAGACCACGCGAGCCTGTTTTGCGTGTAAGTTGACGACCACCTTCGCGTCCCCGATGCACGTGTAGGTGAAGCGCCGCCAGGTGCGCATCATGTGCGCTGAAGGAGAAGCGCCTGCCGGAGGATTGGCCGGGGCTACGGGGGCGGTTGGAGCGCTGGGGGAATTGGGAGCCGGCTGTGATGGCGGGGGTATCGGGCCGGGATCCGGCGAGGGCTGTTGAGCTCGCAGCGGCTGGGCGATCAACAGGATAAGAGCGAACACGCCGTAAACGATCGACATTCTCATGACTGCTGCTCGCGTTACTGGAGCTGCCCAAATATTGCTGGCCATGATTTGTTCTCCAAACTTTTTACTGACCGACTACAAAGTCGGTTCCATCGACATAACGACGGGCCCCGCTGCCGTCCCAGAAAATCCGGTAGGTCACCGATGAGGTGGCCGACATGCGACGAGTATAAAAAATTTGGATACCGTCGCGAGACCATTCGCCATGGCTGGACCACTGCTCCGGTGGAGTTAGAACGACACGCCGCTTGGCATGGATTTCATACAAGAAAATTCCCGAAGCGTCGGCAGGGGCCCCGGCCGGTGCGGTGAAATACTTTGCCGAAACCAGCAGTAAATCCGGATTCACAGGATTGATGCGTATGGTGTCGGAATCCGATAACCGGAATGAGTCGCCGTAGATTTCTTTGAGCGGTACAGATTGTTGCGGCCGGTCGTCACTAACCCAGGAAAGGCTCAGCGGGTCGTTTGCTAGCACCGTGTGGACATCTGCCCAGCCTTGCAGCGAGTCCACATTCGCGTTGTAAAGCGGTGCCGCAGTTTCTGGCGTGCTGACGAGGGAAGAGACCACCCGCCATTTCTGATCCTGTGATTGCAGATATGCCAAGCGCGAATCGTCCGGCGACCAGAAAGCCTCGCGCACTGTGCCATGAACCAAATCTTTGGAGCGGGCAGTGTCGAAATCGTAGAGCACGATGGTGCGCTCGGAGCCCATCTTGGAATCGTTGCGCGTGTAAAGAAGCTTTTTGCCGTCGTGAGAAAGCGAGAGCTCGGTGCCGGCAACAGGAATTACTTTTTTGGCCGCGCCACGGCTGACGATAATTTTGCCGGTCGAAGTTACATAGGCTACCGCTGTGGGAGCTTTAAAGTTTGTGATGGCCGTAACCGGCGGTTTTTTCTTGTCGGTGTCGTCGTCGTCCGCGCCCTGATTCATAATTTTCGGGAAAAGTTCCGCGGCGACGCGGGCGCAGCCATGGAATGTGCCAATTTGTCCGTGTTCCAGCACGAGCCGAAACGCATTCTTTGCGATGGTTGAGGCAGGTGCGGCGGATGTTGTGGGTTTTTCAGCCGGTGTCGGTGTCGGTGTCGGCTTCGGCACGGTCTCGGGAGCATTGAGTGCTGCCGCATCGATGCACACCTCGCGCGTGAGATGAATCGTTACGTCCGCGCCGGTGGCGATGTCTTTGGCGCGATAGACCCAGGACTCCGCCCCTTCCGCGCTGACACCGGCAGGCTCAAGTGCGATCGGCGGGTAATTGGCGCGATCAAATCGTTCCGGGCCTTTCTGGCCGATGAGCACACTCCAAACGGGATCGCTACCGTGCCCGAGAAGAAGAATCGGGTAGTGAGTCGATTGCGGGCTCGCTGGAGCCTGCGCGGGCTTCGGTACTTGGGTAGGCTGGGGAGGTGCCCCGGCTTGCTGGGCGAAGGACCAATTGCTGTGGAAGTTAGCGCAGAAAAGCAACGAGCATGTTAGGCAAAGTAAACGCAAAAACATACTCGATGTGTCCCTCCGGGATGGCGTGCGTGTTCTAAGACTTTGAGGCTTTGGCAGAATACTCTGCAGAAGCGACGGAGGCAATTCGGGCAAACCGGGTAGCACCGGACGTGTTGTAGTTAAGCCGAGAAAATGCTGCATGCGAAGAAAAGACGAAAATAGTTATTGACTAGGCGAACAAAAAGCGAAATACTCGGGCGTGCTTCGAGGTGGGCTATGTCCCCAATGTCGTTCCCCTCGCCGGCGAGAGCGTTCGCTCGACGGCGCATCGCACCATCAACCACCGCGTCTCTCTTTCCCGATGGCCCTGACACGCAAAGCCCAAAGAATGGGATCGCAGACCCTGCCCCGGTCGCTAGCGATCCACACAACTACAACCCGGGTACGAGCGTGGCGGATTGCCCCCCGTCACCAGCGGTTTCGGCAGGCTCCCAAAGCCTGGCAGAAACAGATACCCGTGCTGCTGTTGTGGCGCCTGCCATTGGCGTAAATCCGCCGTTGGTAGGTATAGCCCGCCTCGCAGCAAAATCTCCTCCGGCGGAAACTCGCCGGACTTCCTCTGAGCGGCCGGAGTACTTTCTGTTGCCGGTTAAATCCATTCTGAACCGCTGCGATTCGCGGCGTGTGCCATTCGAATGGACCATTAATCCTTATCGTGGCTGCGAATTCGGTTGCCACTACTGCTACGCGCGCTACACGCACGAATACCTGGAGCTGGACGGCGGCGAATTCGAGAAAAAGATATACGTGAAGAAGGATGCTGCGGCACTGCTGGCGTGGGACGTAGCGCGCAAGTACTCCTATCAGTCGCAGGCCTCCGGCGGCGAGCACCCGGACCACATCGCCATCGGAACGGCGACCGATCCGTACCAGCCCGCGGAAAAAGAATACGGCGTTACCCGAGCGTGCCTGGAGGAATTGGCGAAACGCCAGGGCCTGAGCATTTCGGTAATTACCAAGTCCAATCAAATCGTGCGCGACATTGATGTATTCAAACGCATAGCGGAACGTTCCTCCCTTTCTCTCAACGTGACGATTACGACGATGCGGCCAAGGCTGGCGCGGCTTCTGGAACCGCGAGCGCCGCGCCCGGATTTGCGTGTCGCGGCGGTGAAGCAATTGAGCGATGCGGGATTAGCGGTGGGAGTTTCGGCATCGCCGCTGATTCCTGGAATAACCGATCGCGATGGAGATTTGGAAGCGGTCGCTACTGCTGTGCGCGCGGCGGGAGCTCAATGGTTTTTTTCGAACGCGCTGTTTCTTATGCCGTCTTCAGCGAAACAGTTCCTCCCATTTGTGCGGCGGAAGTTTCCTCGACTGGCGAAGCAATATGAAGAGTGGTACGCGAAAAATGGCTATGCGCCGGAAGAATACCGACGAAAAGTCGCGGAACGCGTGGCGAAAATTCGCAAAGAGCAAGGATTTTCGACGCGGCCATGGGAGGAGAGGACCAGAACAGGAGGTTGTCCGCAGATGTCACTGTCGTGGAATGGCGGCGCAGGGAATCGCGGGCTGGAGGAAATTCAAACCTGCTCGCTAAGCAAAGCGAGTTAGCTCTCGTGTGAGTGAGCAAACTGACCGTTGGTAGTGCCGTTTGGAAAAGGCGCCGGCCTGACTCTCGAAGGAATGTGAAAGATGTCGGTGTGGCGGGACGAGTACTCAGGCCATGATGACTTTGTTCTGGAAACGGCGCGCGGCGACGATCAGCAAGAATGTGCCCATGGCGAAAAGTGCCAAGCCGTCCATCCATAAATGTTGGATTCCAGCACCGCGAAGAATAATTCCGCGCGTAATGTTGATGAAATAGCTGGCGGGAACGAAATAACTGATGACGCGAAAAAAGATGGGCATGGTTTCCCGCGGGAAGATATAGCCAGAAAAGAAAATGCTGGGCAGGATGGTAACGAAGGCGAGTTGCATGGCTTCGCCCTGCGTGCCTGCTTTGCTGGAAATTAAGATGCCCAGTGAAAGCGATACAAACAGGTAAGGCAATGAGAGCAAGGCGAGAAGCAGAACGCTGCCGTGGATAGGCACCTGAAAAATAAAACGCATGCACGCAAGAATCAGGCAAAGCTCGGTGAAGCCAATAAAAAAATAGGGGAGCAATTTTCCCAACAATAAGCCGAATGGTCGCACCGGAGTGACGAAAAGTTGTTCAAGAGTGCCGCGCTCCTTTTCGCGCACGATGGCGAAGGCGGTAAGAAAAGTGGTGACGTTAAGCAGCAAGATGGCGGTGAGCCCGGGAAGCAGGAAATTTGGAGAGCGTGAGTCGGGATTGAACAGTAATTTTGGGCGCATGTCCACGGAGAAGGTAGCGCGGTCGGCAAGTACGCGGCGAAGCGATTCGTCCAGGCCGATCGCGGTGGTTACGTTAATGGCTTGCCCGGCGACCGACGAGTCGGAGCCGTCGATAAGTACTAAGACTTGAGCGCTCATGTTGTGGATGAGCCGATCGGAATAGTCCACGGGAATTTTTATGCCCACGCGGGCGCGGCCGGAGATGATGGCATCGTTAAGATCGCGATCGTTGGATACATAGTCGATGATATTGAAGGTGTCGGAATTCTTTAGGCGGTCGATGAGTTCGCGACTTTCGCGCCTGCCGTCACCATTAAAAACCACGGTATGAACCTGTCTCACATTGGTGTCTATGCCAAAACCCAGTACAAACATCTGAATCAGCGGTATGAATAATGAGAAAAACAAGGTGGCGGAATCGCGCCGCACGTGCAGCACTTCTTTGTAAAAAACGGCCCCGAAGCCGCGAAAGAGATTATTCACGGACGGTCTCCAGTTGCGCCTGATGTTTGTAGGTAAGCTCGACAAAAACATCTTCCAGGCTGGGTGTCAGCGGGCGGATGTCGGTGACAGTGATGTCGTTTTTAAGCAATTGTGCGCGAAGCTCGGGAAGGTCGAAAGAGTCTTCGACTAGGGCATGGATGGATTCACCAAAAATTGTCGCGCTTCGAATTCCGGAAATTTTCCGCGCCACTTTAAGCGCGCGAGTCACTTCAGGAGTGCTGATTTCGACGCGCTTGGTGCCGGCGGGCTGCACGTCGGGAATTTTTTTCAGCTCGACAGGAGTGCCATCGGCAATAAGTTTGCCGTAATAAAGGTATGCGACGTGACTGCAGCGCTCGGCTTCGTCCATGTAATGCGTGGTGACGAAGAAGGTGATGCCGTGGCCAGACAACTCGAACAATAAATCCCATAATTCTCTTCGCGCGACGGGGTCAATGCCCGCGGTGGGTTCATCGAGAAATAAAAGTTTCGGCTCATGAAGCATGGCGCAACCCAGCGCCAATCGTTGCTTCCACCCGCCAGAGAGGCGGGCCGCGAGGCGATTCATGTACGGACCCAATCCGTTGAGTTGGACAATTTCATCGATACGCTGCTTCATGCGCACCGGAGGCAGGCTATAAATGCGCCCATAAAATTGCAGGTTTTCGGTGACAGTAAGGTCATCGTACAGACTGAATTTTTGAGACATGTAGCCGATGCGCTCGCGGACAGACTCCGCATTGGTGCGCACATCCAGACCCTCCACCCAGGCAGAGCCTTCGCTAAGTGGCAACAGGCCAGTAAGCATTTTGATGACTGTAGTTTTGCCGCTGCCGTTGGGGCCCAGGAAACCGAAAATTTCCCCTTTTTCGACGCGGAAACTGACGCCGTCGACAGCGACGAAATCGCCAAAACGACGAACCAGATTTTTCGCGTAGATGGAGGCTTCTTCCGGCCGTTGTCCGTTATCGGCGGGCATAAATTTAATTCGCAGCTTTCAACTTCACGTCAGCCGCCATGCCACTGCGTACACCGCCAGTGGTGTCATTGACGCGCACTTTTACGCCGATTACTTCGTGCACCCGTTCGCTGCGAGTCTGCACGTTGCGAGGAAGAAATTCGGCTTGCTGATTGATTTGCTCTACGACACCGTTAAAGGCGGAGTTGGGAAAAGTGTCGACGCGTACTTCTGCCTGCTGGCCAAGGCGCACGCGCCCAATTTCGGTTTCGGGGATGTAAATGCGGATGTACACCTGATCGCGCTCAAGGAGTGTGGCGACCGGGGTATTGGGCGCGATGAGATCACCCGGTCGGACGTCCAGCACTTCCACGGTTGCATCAGCCGGGGAAACGACTTGCGCTTCGCGCGCCCGCGCGGCGTCGTAGTTGTAAGCAGCTTTGGCCAGGTCAATATCTTCAGCGCGGCTGCCGTGTTCGAATTTTTCCTGGGTTGCCAGCGCCGCGCGATAGCGCGCTTCGGCGGACGCGATTTCTTCTGGACGGTACCCACGTTGAAGCTCGGCCAATTTTTGCTGGGCATTTTTTTGCTGGGCGGCCGCCACTTTCCAAGCAGCTTCGGCGGCGTCGCGTTGCTGGCGCGAGACCAGATCTTTTTTCGCTAGAGCGTCATAGCGGTCGAAATCATTATGGGTTCGCACTTCTTCCGCATTGGCGCGATCGAGGTCCGATTGAGCCGCGGCGATATCCTCGCTGCGATAGCCGTTCTTGCGTTGCTCGTAGTCGGCTTTGGCCTCCGCGGTGGCGGCTCGCGCCTGGGCAATATCTTCCGGACGCGAACCAGTGTGAGCTTTTTCCCACGCGGCTCGTGATTGCCCGAGAGCGGCTTGCAATTCCTTGTCGTCAAAGGTAATCAGAATCTGGCCCGCTTTTACGTAATCGCCCTCGCGAACCAGCACCTTGTCGATGCGCCCTCCGACTTTGGAACCAACGCGGATATCGCGCGCTTCCACGGTGCCGGATCCTTGCAAGGTGGAATCGTTGCGGCCGTGAAACCATCGTGCAGATACGACTGCTGCGGTAACGAGAACGATCAGCACAACTAAGATCGTAATATTCTTACGACTCATGTCGCGCCTCCTGTTCTACCCCACGAACAGCAGATGCTAGACCGTCGCGCGGTGACAAACCCTGCCAAAGCACGTCGAAAGCCGTGCGAATGCGGGAGGACAGGGAATCATCCCCATACAAAGACCAGATCAACAGGGTCCCGAAAACCGTTTGGCGAAAAACGTGAGCAATATCACCGGCCGGCAGATCCTTGCGCAGCTCGCCGCGCTGCTGGCCAATTTCCACAAACTCAGTGAGCAATCGGTGTCCTCGAGTTTGGTTAATGCGCATGCCGTCGCGTACCGGGGTGCTCGACAAATTGGCGAGCAGCAAGGCGCGCATGAGCGACGGATTGCGCCCAGGCTCTTCAGTCATGCGCACAGCAAGGGTGCGAAGAAATTGTGGAACCGGTTCATGGGTATTGCGAAGATTGTCGATGATGGATTCGAGCTTGCTGAGTTGCATTTCAGCGAATGCCAGTAAAATATGATCCTTACTGGGGAAGTAGTTGAAAAATGTGCCTTTGCCGACATCGGCGGCGTTGGTAATGTCCTCCACAGTGGTGTCTGCGAAGCCGTGCTTGGCGAAGAGCTCGAGAGCAGCACGAAACAGGCGTTCCCGGGTCTGCGAGGAACGCCTCTGCCGGCGATCCGCAGCAGTTGTGAAAGAAGAGTTCATATGACCATTAACCATATATGACTATAAGTCACAAATGGGCCGCACGGCAACTATTTCTTTAGGTCAATTTCTATGCATGCGGGGATAGAAAGGAACTCCCAAGTCATTGATGGTTTGGGAGTTCCCCTGTCGCTGAAGCTCTTACTGAACGCTTTCTTGGACGCCTACAAGGCGCGCCCTTTGCCCCTAGCAACTAGTCTTCGCGCAAGGATCGCGGATCTGAAGTGTTCTTCGGGCTGCGGCGGTCTAGATAGGAAACCAGGCGCTGCGCTGCCTTGGGTACTTTTGCACCATGACCGAAAACGATGTCATGAGCCTCGATGCCTTTTCCATAGAGCTCCTCATTGGCATCGCCGTCCGGCCGCAGGCTTGCTCCTGCCAGTGAAACTCCTGCAAACAACCCTCGCGAACGCGAATAGCTGAGAACTTCGGCGCGTAGAGTTGCATCCGTGGAAGCCTCGGCAGTGCGTCCTTTGGGCCCTGCTGCAACGGAAGCGTCCGCACCCAATTTTACTTTGCTCTTGAGCATGGCATGAGCGCCGCGGGGATTCGTCACCAACAATACGAAGTCGGTGGCCTGCCCGCCAATCTGGAACCCCACGCTCCCGGCTTCCATAACCATCATGGATGGAGCGCTCCACGGGCCGCTGTAATGCTCGCCGGTACGGCAAGTCATGGCGCCGCGGCCATAGCTGCCGCCCACGACAAAGGCAGCTTTGAGCACTGACGGAAACACAATCACACACTCAGCCTTGTCGATCAGATCTTGCGGGATGTCTTCGGGAATATCCATAATTTCCCGCAACACGGTGCCGCAATTCTGGAGCCGTTCCGTTACTTTAGTATCTGCGCCGGTCACTGGCAGTGCGAGTGTGGCCAGAGCCAGCAACGAAAGCATTCGCTTCATAGTCAATTCACCTCGTCTTCGATTTTTGCCGCAATAGTTGGAAAAACGGCTAACGTGGACGCGACCAGCGGACTTCCGTTCTCAGACCCAAGTGTGCATCGCCAGTGATGAGCGAGCGCTCTAAGGGAAGTGATCCGCGGCGCTTCGACTATACTTTCGTTGACCGTAATTTACCAGCGGGGAGCGGCATGAGTATCGGGCGAATGAGTTTGAAATGCGCTGCGGCGATGTGGGCGCTTGTGTTTTGTAGTTTGCTTTTGAATCCGCCGGCAGCGCTGGCGCAAAAGCAAACAAACCGTCACAGCGCTACCGGTGCGGCGGTCGCAACGTCGCGCTTCGCGAAAAGAGTAGACGCGCTGCTGGGAGCAGAGCCTAACAGTAAGGGCGAGTGGGGCTTGTTGATTGCCGATGCAGAAACGGGCCAAACGCTGTACGAACAGAATGCAGCGAAGTATTTTGTGCCGGCATCCAATATGAAACTGTTTACGACCGCGCTGGCGCTGGACAAACTTGGCCCGGAGTTTCGGTTTCATACCACATTGGAAAGCACCGGAGTTGTTTCGCCAGAGGGCGAGTTGAGTGCTGACCTGGTGCTGGTGGGCCGGGGCGATCCTAATCTTTCGAATCGCAAATTTCCATTTAATTTGAAGGAAGAATTCGATGGGCCGCCAGAACGAGGCTTGGCGCAGCTTGCCGACGCTTTGGTGGCCAAGGGCGTAAAGAAAGTGTCCGGCGACGTGGTCGGCGATGACAGTTACTTTCCGAGGGAGCGGTACCCCAACGGTTGGGAAATTGATGACATGGTTTGGGAATACGGAGCGGCGATTTCGGCGCTGGTGGTGAACGACAACACTGCGACGGTGACGCTTACGCCCGGACAGGTCGCAGGCGATGTTGTGCAAGTTGTGGTCGCGCCGCGCACTCAGGATTTTGTGGTGGATAACCAGGTAACGACCAGCGCAGCCAATGTTAAGGCTGATTTGACGTTGACACGTGAGCCTGGGGCGCACTTGGTGGTAGTGCGCGGAACATTGCCGGAAAAAAGCGCGCAGCGAAAATTAGTTTTGGCGATTGAAGAGCCCGCGCTGCATGCGGCTACGTTATTAAAGGCGCTGCTGGAACAACGTGGCCTGGAAATCGGCGGCGGAGTGCGAGCGCGACACGAGGCCATTACGGTGGAGGGGATCACGCCGACGGTTCTCGCGGAGCACGTGTCGGTACCGTTAGGCGATTCCGTCAAGCTGGTGAATAAAATTAGTCAGAATTTGCACACCGAAGTTTTGCTGCGGACCGCCATGCGGCAAGCCGGGACCTGGAATTCTTTTGATGACGTCGCGAAATTTGTGGCGGACTTTTACGCCCAGGTGGGAATTGCTTCCCAGGACATGATCCAGACCGACGGCTCGGGGTTATCGCGCCACGACATGGTTACTCCCCGAGCGATGCTTACCTTGTTGCGATACGCACAAACGCGACCGTGGTTTGAAAGCTTTTTTGCGTCGCTGCCTGTGGCTGGGGTCGACGGGACGCTGGAAGAGCGCATGAAAAACACGCCCGCAGCCGGAAGAGTGCATGCCAAGACCGGATCGGTGGAGCACGTGAGAACCATGTCGGGATTCGCCGATACGGCCGGGGGACGCAGATTGGCGTTTTCCTTTATGACCAACAACGAATATGGGAAAAATCATGAGACCACGGACGCGATGAACGGACTGTGCCTGGCGATGATCGAAGAATTTAATACCGTGCCCGCCAAACGCTCCCGCGAACACAAGCAGCCGCAATAAGCGGCAAAGAAACATGAAAAAGGAAATGATTGTCAGCGTGTTTGGGAGTTCGCGGGCGCGCGAAAATGATTCTGAATATGCGGAGGCGCGTGAGCTGGGGCGCGTGCTTGCGAAAAAAGGCTTGGCGATATGTACAGGTGCGTACGGCGCAACCATGGAAGCGGTGTCGCGAGGTGCGAAAGAAGCTGGCGGCAAGACCTACGGGGTGACCGCGGACTTTTTTCCGGCTGCCAAAGCCAATGCGTGGGTCGATGTGGAAGTGCGCGTAAAAACATGGCAGGAAAGATTGTTTGAGATTATTAGTTTAGGGGATGGATTTGTGGCTTGTAAAGGCGGTACGGGAACTTTGGCGGAGCTGGCAGTGGTCTGGGAAATGATGAACGAGTCAGTGATGCCGGCGAAACCGTTTGTGGCGCTAGGGGAATTTTGGGCGCCGATTTTAAATTGCGTGCGTGGAGTGGAAGTGGGGCGGGAAAATCCCTGGGCAGAATCGCGGGCGCAGATTTTGAGGACTGTGGCGACGCCAGAAGAAGCCGCGGACTTTTTGTGGAATAGTTTAGAAAAGGGAATGTAAACGAGAAATGTCGCGAACGGCGTTGGATGTATTGGAATTCGACAAGCTGCTGGAGTTGGTACGGCAGAGAACGACTTGTGCGCCGGGGCGAAGGTTTGTGGATGGCTTGCAGCCTGGGATGGACCGCTCTGCGATTAGCGCGGCGTTTGCGTTGATTCGCGAAGCGCGGGAGTGGCTGCGCGGCGCCCGCGAACTGGGATTTGGAGGGTTGGCGGATCCACAAAACTGGCTCGAGCGTATTGAGGGACCGGGGATGGTCCTGGAGGCGAGGGAATTTTTGGACGCGGCGACTTTGCTGGAGACCGCTGGATTTTTGCGCCAGCAGTTTCGCGAGGAAGAAACAAAATTTCCGCTGCTGGCGGCTCGCGCGGCTGCGCTGAGCGAGTTTAAAGATTTGCTGGCGGTCATTCGCAGATGCGTGCTGCCCAACGGCGAGATCAGCGATGATGCTTCACCGGCGCTTCGCAGAATACGCGCGAGTATAACGCAAACGCGCGACTCCATCCAGAAAACGCTGAAACATATTTTGCGCACCAAGAACGCTGAGGCCGGCGAAGACTACGTCACCTTGCGCAATGATCGCTTCGTGATTCCCTTGCGTGCGGAAAATCGCCGCAGCGTGCCGGGAGTGGTTCACGGCGCAAGCGCGACTGGGCAGACAATTTTCATGGAGCCGCTGGAGACGGTTGAGACCAATAACCAGTTGGTGCAACTGCGTGAGGATGAGGCTGCGGAGATCGTCCGCATATTGCGCGAGCTCACGGAAAAACTACAGCGAGTACGCGAGCCGTTAGTGCTGACGGCGGAAACCATCGCGGAATTGGACAGCGTGTTTGCGCGGGCCCGATTTGCGCAGGAATTTGACGCGACACTACCGGGCTTTTCGGAGGCCAGTGAACTGCGGCTTGATGCGGCTCGCCATCCGGTACTCGAAAACAAATTACGTAAGGAAGGCCGCGCAGTGGTGCCGATGACGCTGGCGCTCGGTGGTGAAGAGCGGGTGTTGGTGATCAGCGGACCGAACACTGGCGGGAAAACGGTTGCGCTGAAAACCACCGGAATCGCGGCGCTGTCCGCGCAATCAGGGGTTCCGGTGGCAGCCCAACGCGCGGTGCTCCCGTTTTTTGATCGCGTGCTAGTGGATATCGGAGACGAGCAGTCCATTGCCGCCGATCTTTCTACTTTTTCCGCGCACATGTTGAACCTGAAAGCGATGCTGGAAGCTGCCACGCCGGAGTCCCTGGTGTTGGTCGATGAGATGGGCACGGGTACTGCGCCGGAGGAAGGTGCTGCGCTGGCGGTGGCGCTTCTGGACGAATTTCGCGCGAAAAATTGCATCGTGCTGGCGACCACACACCATGACCGGCTGAAAACGTACGCATCGACGACACCGGGAGTAGTGAATGCTGCGGTGGAATTTGACGATGTGAATCTGCGGCCGACGTACCGGCTGATGGTTGGTGTGCCCGGAGGGTCCAGTGGCATCGCGATTGCGCAAAGGTTGGGAATCGCCGAGCCGATTATCGCGCGCGCTCGCGCATTGATGGCGCCGGAAGCGCTTGAGGCTGCTTACTTGATTGCTTATCTGCATCGCAGCCGCGATGAACTCGATCGCATGCAGCAGCAGATGACCGCGGAACGGCATGCGCTGGATGAAGAACGCAAGAAACTACGCGATGAGTGGGTGGGGCGGCAGCAAAGCCGCATCAGGGAGCTGGAAGAAAAATTCGCGGAAATGCAAAAACGCTTCGACGAGAATGTAGCGCGCGTCGTGGAAGCGGTAAAAGAAAGAGAATTGCGCGGGTCACTCGAAAAGTTCGCGCGGCGCAAGTCACAGGATGTGCGAGGCGAAGCGCGCGATGAGTTGAATGCTGCAGTGGTGCAGACTATTTCAGAGTCGCAACAGGATCTTGGTGCGCCGATGGCCGGGAAAGAAAGCGTCCTTGGTGCACAATTGCAACCGGGCGCGAGAATCCACGTGCGCGGATTCAGCAAGCCGGTGGTGTTGCGGCGCATTGATGGAACCTCGGCGGAAATTGCAGCCGGGCCATTGCGCATGAAAGTCGGCCTCGACGAGATTACCGGCGTGGAAGGCCCGAGCACTGCGGGCGGCGCGCGATCAGCAAAAGGCAGTGTTACCGTGCGCGCGCAAGCCAGCGATGAAGGAACGGGCAGTGAAATTAATTTGATCGGCTGCACCGTGGAAGAAGCCACCGAACGGGTCGACAAATTTCTGGACGAAGCAGCGCTGGCAAATCGGTCGCGCGTGCGAATCATTCACGGACATGGCACCGGAGCATTGAGGCGTGGCTTATTAACTTTTCTTAAAGATCATCCTCTGGTAAAACATACCACTTCTGAGTCTGAAGACCGGGGCGGTAACGCCATAACCCTGGTCGATCTAAGTCTTTAAATTTTCGAGGTGTCTATGAACAAGGGGACTTTGGCGCTCCTTTCTGCGTTGCCGGGGTCTGCATTGCGGTGGGTTACGGCATCCACCTCAAGTTAGGCAGTGAATCACTCAGTGCTTGGGGGGCGTATCTGGCTGGAGCTGCAACCCTGATCCTGGCATGCGCGGCAATCTGGGCAGGACTAGTAGGCTTCCAGGATTATCGATACAAGGTAATTGCAGAGAAATCAAAATGGCTACTCCAACTGTATGAGAAATCATTTGAGAACGCCCAGTATAAAGAGGTGAGGCGAAAATTGGACTATGATGACACCGAAGAAATCAAAACGTTAATTCGTGCCGACGCTGTCGGCTTGAAATTTACATTAGATCAGCAGAAACAGTTCGATGCTTTCACGGATTACTTGAATTTTGTTGAATTGATTGCGCGACTTAAGATTATCGGGCAATTAAGCGGGGAGGCTATCAAGGCTACCTTCGACTACTACCTTAATCTGTTGAAGAAACAGCGAAATCCGGAGATTCGCGGCTATCTCTTGAAAGAGGGTTTCGAGAATCTTAATGAGCTATTATTAGATTATGAGAAGCAAAGTACTATCTGAGGTTACACGAGGGTCGCGGTCTCGGAAGACTACGCGAAACTCTCCACCTCGCCAGTATCTTTTCGTTTACGGAACACTGAAGCGGGGAGGGAAGTTTCACCGCGAACTTACGAAGGAAGATGTTCAATTTATCGAAGATGCGCGCATTCGCGGTGAACTTTACAGACTGCGAGATTCTGATTTTCCGGGCGCCGTCCCTACTTCCGCCCCAAACAAGTATGTGCATGGTCAATTATTTTCTTTAAAAAACCCGGAGAAGACTTTAGCGGCGATGGATGACTTTGAAGAGGTTGATGAAGGGCTGTTCCGGAGGAAACTTGTCGACGTTTGGACCCCGAAGGGGCAAATGAAAGCCTGGGTGTACTTTTATGCTCGCCCCATCACTCATTCAGAGCCAGTTCCTAGTGAAATGTATTCCTGAAACATAGATTCACCAACTAAATAAAGCCTTGGCGGAAGCGGGATCATTCGCGGAGCGCGTGAAGCAGCAGGCGGACATTGTCCGGGTCATCGGCGAATACGTGCGGCTAAAGAAGAGCGGGCAAAATTTTACCGGGCTGTGCCCTTTTCATGCTGAGAAATCGCCATCTTTCGCGGTGCATCCGACAAAACAGATTTACCACTGCTTTGGCTGCGGGGTAGGCGGAGACGTTTTCAAATTTGTGATGGAGATGGACAAAGTTGCGTTTCCAGAAGCGATCCGCATCGTCGCGGAAAAATGCGGGATCGCCATTTCGCGTCCGAAGGCCAGCTCGCCCGAAGAGCGCAAGGAAAATCAGCAACGCACTTTGCTGGTGGAAATGCACCGTGAAGCACAGACATTTTTCGCCCAGCAACTGGGGGGAACGCTGGAAGGCAAAGCAGCGCGAGCGTACCTAGAAGATCGTGGTCTGGATAAAGATGCGATAGCCCGTTTTGGGATTGGCTATGCCCCGAGCGGCGGCGACGCGCTGCTGCGATTTCTGAAATCGAAATACAAAGAGCAGCTGCTGGTTGAATCGGGGCTGGTGTCGCGCGATCAAAGCGGCGGCGCCAGAATGTACGACCGCTTCCGCAGGAGAATCACCTTCCCGATCGCCAATGACTCAGGAAAGATTGTGGCCTTTGGATGCCGCGCGCTGGGCGACGACCAGCCAAAATATCTGAACTCGCCAGAAACTCCGATTTATTCGAAGAGCAACGTTTTATATCACCTGGACCGCGCCAAGGAAGCCTTGCGGCGAGCGGATTTCGCGGTGCTGGTGGAAGGCTACATGGATGCTATAGCGGTGGCGCGCGCGGGCATCAGCAATGTAGTGGCCAGTTGCGGCACAAGTTTAGCGGAGCCGCAGATCAAGCTTCTTTCGCGGTTCACCAAGCGGGTGATCGTGAACTACGATCCCGACACCGCGGGACAACTCGCCACCGAGCGATCTATTTCGTTACTGCTGGAGAATGATTTTGAAGTGCGCGTGCTGGCGCTGCCGGCAATGAATTTAACGGCGGGCGGCGGCACCAAATATTCCAAGAACGCCGATCCCGACCTTTATATTCGCGAAATGGGAGTCGAGGCCTACACCAAGTTATTAAAAGAGGCGCCGTCGTATGTGGACTATTTGATCGGGCGCGCTCGGCACATGGACCTTTCCACCGGCGAAGGGAAATTGCGCGCGGTGAATTTTCTTTTGCCGTACGTGCAGAAAATTCCGAACCGCCTGTTGCGGTCTGAATGGGCCACACGCATCGCACAACAACTGCGGCTCGAAGAGCCGGTGTTGCGAGCGGCCTTGAGCAAGGCAGCCGCGGAAAGACGAAGCGGTTTAAAGGTCGCTCCAGAGCTAGTCGGCCGCGCGGCCAAGCCGGTCGAGCGGCGATTGATCCGCATGCTGGCGGAAGCCGATAGTTTTCGCCATGACCTGGCACAGCGGCTAGGCGAGGCGGGATTGTGCGTCGGCCTGGAGACAGAAAAAGTTTTTGCCGCGCTGATTGCGGCAAACCTGGCGGGTAGCACGATAGAAGCGACGGAAATTGCCGCCGGCCTGGAAGAACGCGACCGGCGCATGCTGTTCGAGATACTTTTCGAGGAGTCCAGCGAATTCACCTGGGAAGAAGCAGAAAGCTGCCTCGAATCACTGCAAAACCGGCAAACCGAGAGAGCGTTAGCGGAAGTGCAACGAAGTATTGAGGCCAATCCGGCTTCCGCAGAGATGCGCACGTTGCTCTCGAAAAAGCTGGAATTGATGAGACGGCTGGCTGCTGGACGGTGACGAGACGGTGACCAATTGAGGGCTTGCCGGCAATATTCCCTGGATGCCACCGTGCTGAAGAGATATTCTACGATTTCCAATGATTAATAGATTGACGGGCCTAGAGTTAAATGTGTAGCGTAGTAGGGCTTCGCGCGTAACTGTTTGACTCTTAACTGCATCTTATAGATGTATTTACAGGCGCAGCGGGTTTTGAGTGTGCGGGAAATTGGGCAGCGCACACGATTCAGCGGCAAGCAAGTGTTGCGGCGCGGTGGCATTCACGAACAATTCGATTGAATTTAAGGGGCATGCGCCGAAGCTTGCGTCAAGCTTACCTGGCCAGGTTTTACAAAGAAATTACAAAATTTTAGGTTTCCGATACCGCGGGAGGTATTCGTGGCTGTAGCAGGTCTTGAAGAAAAATATGATGCGGTACGCCAGCTTATTGCCGTAGGCAAAGAGCGCGGCTACTTGTTGTACGACGAAGTGAACGATTCGCTTCCGGCCGAAGTGCATTCTTCGGAAGAGATTGACGATCTTCTGACGACGTTCGAGCGCAATGGCATTGAAATTTACGAAGATGCGGCGTCGGCCAAAGCCGCGCGCGCAGTCGAAGTGTCCGCTGAACCTGGCGGCGACCACGATGTGGTGGTGGTGGAGAAAGAGGGAGGTCACAGCGAAGACGGCGACCTCGATCTAACTCCCGGCTCGCTCGAAAAAACCAACGACCCGGTGCGCATGTACCTGCGCGAAATGGGTACCGTGCCGTTGTTGACGCGCGAAGGCGAAGTAACCATCGCCAAGCGCATTGAGCGCGGACAACTGGTGGTGATGAAGTCCATCACCCGTTCTCCGATCGTGATTAAGGAATTGATCGCTGTTGGAGAGGATCTGCGCAAAGGCGCGCGCTCCATCAAAGAAATCGTCGTGTTTGACGACGAAGAACTCACCGAAGAAAAGATCGCCAACAAAACCAAGCAGACCCTGAAGTACATCGACAAGATTGCGAAGTTGTATGAACAGGCTTTGAAGCAAGCGGTGAAGCTGGACAACACCGCGAAAGCCAAAAAGAAGCCGTATATTCGCGCCAAGTGGGAAGTGGCGCGCACCCGCGTGGAAATTTCCGTGGCCATCCGCGCCATCGTTTTTAATCCCTTTGAAAAGAAGCGGCTGATCGACAAGATGCGCGGCACTGTTGAACGGCTGCAATCGCTGGAGCGTGAGGCCGGGCGGCTGGAGCGGCGCGCGGATGTGGCGAAAGGCGACGTGGCTTTCGAAGCGCGCAAGGAATTGCGCAACCGGCGCGGCGAGCTGAAGGACATTGAAGACGCCAGCGAAGTTGGGCTGACGGAACTGAAGCGCACGCTTACCTTCATCCATCGCGGTGAAGCGGAAGCCGACCAGGCAAAAAAAGAATTGATTGAAGCCAACCTTCGCTTGGTGGTTTCGATTGCGAAAAAATATACCAACCGCGGACTGCAATTTCTCGACTTGATTCAGGAAGGCAACATCGGGTTGATGAAAGCGGTAGATAAGTTTGAGTGGCGCCGCGGATATAAGTTCTCGACCTACGCGACGTGGTGGATTCGCCAGGCCATTACGCGAGCCATCGCCGACCAGGCGCGCACCATCCGCATTCCGGTGCACATGATCGAAACGATCAACAAGCTGGTGCGCACCAGCAGGCAATTGGTGCAGGAACTCGGGCGAGAACCAACCAGCGAAGAAATCGCCAAGCGCATGGACATTCCGGTTTCCAAGGTGCGCAAGATTTTGAAGATCGCGCAGGAGCCCATTTCGCTCGAGACTCCGATTGGAGAAGAAGAGGATTCGCATCTCGGCGATTTCATCGAAGACAAGGCGGTAGTTTCGCCGTCGGATGCGGTTATCAACTTGAATTTGAAGGAACAGACTTCCTCGGTGTTGAAGACGCTCACGCCTCGCGAAGAGAAAGTCATCAAGATGCGCTTTGGGCTGGATGATGGCAGCGAGCATACCCTTGAGGAAGTGGGCCAGTCGTTCGCCGTCACGCGCGAACGCATTCGCCAGATCGAGGCCAAGGCGTTGCGCAAGTTGCGGCACCCTTCGCGTTCGCGGAAGTTGCGGGCGTTTCTGGAAGGGCCTTCGAGGGATTATCTATAGAAGTAGCGAATTGAATCGTTGCAAAAACGCCTCCGACATCGGAGGCGTTTTTTTGTTTGAAGCGCCCAAGTTAAAACTCGCGTACGAAATTATTCGGTATGACCGCCGGCGCGTACTTGTTCGGAAGTCAGGCCGTAAAGCGGCGGCGTGGGCACGCCAAGTAAACCGAGATAAAGATAAAGTTGGCCGCGATGATGCACTTCGTGTTCGACCATGGCGCGTAGCCATTTGGCGGTTTGAATTGGGGCGCCACCTGGCGTTTTACATTTGTGCTTTAGATCTTCATCACTCAGCTTGGCGAAAATCGCCAGAGATTCGGCGTGTAGACGCTTCATCAGTTCGATCACACTAGCGTAATCGGCGGCTAATTCAGTTCCGTGGCTAGTGTAGCGACTGTCGTGATTCTGAACATTTTCCGCAAACATATAGCGTTCGGTGACGACGATGTGGCGCAAAAGATCACCCAGAGTAAATTTCCCCGACGCATAGGTCCAATCAATTTTGCCGGGCGGAATGCAGCCGGCGACGCGCATGGTGCGTTCGCGGACGTTGTCAAAGTATTTCAGAAACGGGCCGATGGTGGTGATTTCCATAGTGACCTCAGCGACAAAGCGACGTCAGCAGCATAGTAGTGACCCCAGTAACATTGCAGCGAAACTTCTAGGATTCTGCCGCAACTCTGAGCAATTGCCGCGCGTGAAACGCCGTAAGCGTTGCGCCGGCGTAAAGCAAAGCCAGCAAAGTGTAGCCCGCGATGACGCCCATTCTTTCCGAGATCCATCCGAGGGCCACGCACATTGCCAGCTGTACCGCGGTGGTTACGATGGCCATGGCCGATTGCGTGCGGCCCATAAAATGGCGCGGAACGATGGACATGAGCGCGGATTGCGCCACCACCCCGCCAAGCGCGCGAAAAAATCCGAACAACCCTTGCAATAGTGATGCGGCCAGAAGAAACGCGACGAAGGGAGCGGCCATGTGTCCCAGCGCCAACCCCGCAAATGCCGCGACGTACAAGGCCAGCCGCACTTCTTCGCGCAATTGTGTGGCGATCAATCCACCCAAAATTGCGCCAGCCGCCCATCCGGATTCGAGATAGCCCAAACCGCGCGCGCCGGCGTGAAGAACATCGCTGGTGAGCGCCACGACTACTACGTTGGCGCTGACTACTCCGGCCATCAGGATGGAATGTGTGATTCCCAAAGCGCGCACCACCTTCTGCTGTTTGAGGTACTGAAAACCTTCGCGGAGGTCGGCATACATGGCGAGCGAAATTCCGGCTTCGGCCACTTCCGGGTTTTCTCCCGTCGAGAGCGCTTCGGCAGTGGCTTCGGTGGCCTCGGAATATTCGCGATATTTTTGATGATCGCGCGGCGACACGTAACCGCGGCGAACTTTGTACAAGCAAAACGCGGAGACAAAATAGGTCAACCCATCGATCGCCAAAATTCCGGCGATGCCCGCGCGATCGTAAGTAAAACCGACGAAGGCTCCCGCGATAAGCAGGCCGCTCTGCACGCCGATGAGCACGGCAGCATTGGCTGCGGTAAATTGGCTCGGCGGAATCACTTCCTGCACCAGGGCATTGACGGTAGCCCAATACATCGCCGAGGCGACACCGGTGACGAGGGTCATCAGGTACAGATGCCAAAGCGCGAGATGACCGTGCCAGGCGATGTATGCTGTCGCCAATACTGTTACGCCGCGCGCCAGATCGAGAGCGACGCCAAGGTAGCGGCGATCAAAGCGATCGATCAGGACGCCACCGATGAACGGGATGAACAAGCCCGGCAACGTGACCACGATAACCTGCAGGCTGACTTTTACCGTGGAATGCGTTGCGGCCATGATGTACCAGCTCACGCCGGCAAAATTCATGCCGCCGCCGAACAGGGAAATGAACATGGCGGTAAAGAAGTAGCGGAATCCTCGCTGGGCCCAGATGAGCGTCCAATCAATGCGGTTGGTGATTGCCGTGGCCATGGGACTAAATAGTTTACTATTGCGGCGATTCGGGCAGCGTGAAAGGTGCGCGTCTCGTGAGCCAAAATTTAGGATATTGATCCGCGACCGCTCCTGCGGACGGGAAGGAGATTTATGGGCAACGATGTGAAGTGCAGAGTGCGCTCCGGCAAACAGGAATCGGCGGGCAAAGCGTTGTTGGAAACGAGCGAAATAATTTTTCGCGGTGATTTCCGGTTGAAGATTCCGTTCGCGACGATTCTGTCTGCCAAAGTTGTGGGCGATGAATTACAGCTGCAGACCGCAGAGGGTGTGGCGATATTTGAGTTGGGTGCCTCAACTGCCGAAAAATGGCGCGAAAAAATTCTGCACCCAAAAACCAGGATCGAGAAACTTGGCATCAAGCCAGGGATGAGAGTCTCGTTGATCGGTTTCGAAAACCAGGATGAAGAATTTGTAAAGGAGCTAGAAAGCGCAAAAGCGGTAATGATGCCCGCAGAGAACACATTGCCGAAAGATTGCGATTCTATTTTCTTGAGTATCGATACGCAGAAGCAGCTTACACAAATTGTCAAAATTGCCAGAAAGATGCTCGGTGCGGTCGCGCTATGGATTGTCTATCCAAAGGGACAGCAGCACATTACCGAAGGTGATGTCCTATCCGCAGGGCGTAAGGCGGGCCTAAAGGATATAAAAGTTGTGGGATTCTCACTCACGCATACGGCACTCAAGTTCGTCATCCCGGTTAAGAAACGCTAGCCCCTTTCCATAGCAGCAAAATACGTGAACTGACAAAGAATGGAAATGACGCGGAGTTTTTGTGTTCCGCGATTGGATTTTCGTGTCTATGATGGCGCGAGGGTGGATGAGTTTCAAAGTATGAGCGAATTGCTCGATGTTCGCGGGCTTACTGTGGATTTGCCCACCGCGCGAGGTTGGGTACGTCCCGTGAACGAGGTGTCTATGCGCATCGGCGCAGGGGAATCGCTGGGTCTTGTTGGAGAATCGGGCAGCGGCAAAACCATGATGGCGCTGTCGCTGATGGGATTATTACCGCCGGGAGCGCGGGTGAGTGGTGAGGCCATCCTGTCGCCCGCCAATTCCACGCCAGAAAACCTGGCTACACTGAATGAGCCGCGCTGGCAACGATTGCGTGGGCTCGACGTCGCGATGATCTTCCAAGAACCAATGACTTCGCTGAATCCGGTGATGCGTGTGGGGAACCAGATAGCGGAAGCCATCGCCGCGCACTTCCCGGATATAAATAAGGAGAGGATTAATTATTGGGTGCTCGAAGCCCTACGGCTCGCGGCTGTGCCGGAGCCTTCAGTGCGCGCCGGACAATTTCCTCACCAACTATCGGGCGGGCTGCGGCAGAGAGTGATGATTGCCATGGCTATCGCCGCGGGCATCAGCGATTCCGAAGAGGAACCGACGCCGCTCGAATTTCGCAAACCCGGCACGCCGCTGACTAAGCCGCGATTATTGATTGCGGACGAGCCTACCACCGCGCTGGATGTAACCGTTCAAAAGCAAATTCTCGAATTGCTGGACGGACTGCGCCGCAGGCTTGGACTGGGCTTGTTATTTATCACTCACGACTTGGGAGTGGTGGCACGAGTGGCCGACCGCGTGGCGGTAATGTACGCCGGCCGCATCGTGGAACAAGGGCGGGTGGGAGATGTGCTTCGTGCGCCGCGTCACCCGTACACGCAAGGACTGATCGCGGCATCGCCGATGCTGGAACGCGGCAGGCTTTCGCCGATTCCCGGAATCGTGCCACAGCTCACCGAGCTTCCGCCGGGATGTTCTTTTGAACCGCGTTGTCCGGTGCGAGTTCCCGAATGCCGCCTGGCGGTTCCGGAGTTGCGCGACGCCGGACATAACCATGTAGCGCGCTGCATTCTGGTCGGAAATGCAAATGAAGTCGCGCTGAAGCAATAGCACCAAATCGGTAACGGGAGAATTTTATTTCCAGCTTTCTTAGCGTGCGAGAACTGTCGAAGAAATATAATCGCAGCGGAGGCCCGTTCAAACGCGCTTCCGAGCGAGAGCAGTTTATTGCGGTGGATCACGTCAGCTTCGAAGTGACCCAAGGCGAAACGTTTGCAATCGTAGGCGAAAGCGGCTGCGGCAAGACTACCCTGGCGCGCATGCTTTTGCGGTTGATAGAGCCGGATGGCGGGGAAATCGTTTTTGCCGGACGCGATCTGCTTGCACTCTCGGCAGGGGAATTGCGCGCACAACGTCGCGAGATGCAGATGATCTTTCAAGATCCGTTTGCTTCGCTTGATCCGCGCATGCGTGTGGGGGAAACAGTCGGCGAACCACTGTCCATCCACGAGGCGAACCTTTCCAAAGCCGACCGGGCCTCGCGCACGTTAGCAATTCTGGAACGAGTGGGACTACGCGGGGACGCGCTGCGCCGCTACCCGCACGAGTTTTCTGGCGGCCAGCGGCAAAGAATCGGAATTGCGCGCGCTCTGATTTTGCGACCCAAGCTGATCGTGGCCGACGAGCCGGTTTCCGCGCTGGATGTTTCCGTGGGCGCGCAGGTGTTGCTGCTCTTACGAGAATTACAGTCGGAATTTAACCTTACTTATGTCTTCATATCGCACAGCCTGCCGGTCGTGGCGCAGCTCGCAACGCGAATTGCGGTGATGCGCGGTGGGAAATTTGTCGAGGTAGGCGAAGCCGAACAGGTTTTGCACCAGCCCGCGCACGAGTACACCCGCGAACTGCTATCCGCCGTCCCAGCACTTCCGGTAGCTTAAATTTTTGATCTGCTGTAATTTACTTGCGCTTTTCGGCGTATTGTCTACATCGGCCAGGTTTAGGCAACTTTCATTGCGCGCCTCCACGCTTGGCGTAGTTCGTTCAAGTCCTCTTGGCGTCGCATCGCACGAGGAGATTCATGTCCACCAATCCAGTAGCAGTCCCCGAAAGCCAGCCCACAGGCCAGCCTGAAACCGGCGCGCTAGGTCGCATGACTGGCGTAATTGTTAATCCCACGCGGACATTTGGGGAAATTGCGCGGCGCCCCACGTGGGTGGTGCCGTTCCTCACCCTTTGCGTGTTAAGCATTGTCGTCTCGGGACTGCTCGCCCAAAAAACGGATTGGCGCAGTTTTTTTGAACGGCAGATGAGTAAAAATGCGCGGCTCGATCAAATGCCGCAAGACCAAAAAGACCGGATGCTGGAAAATCAGGTAAAGTACGCGCCCAAATTCGCATTTGCCTTTGGCATCGTCTTCACGGCGGTGTTTGTCCTGTTCATGACACTGGTGTATTGGGGAGCATTCAACCTTTTCAACGGGGCCGCGCTAAGCTTCAAGGAAGCTTTCGGCATGGTTTCGCACGCCTTCGTGCCGCTGATCATCAGCAGCCTGTTGGCAATTATCATTCTCCTGATTAAGCCTCACGGCGATGTGGACCCCGAGCATTTTCTGGCGAGCAACGTTGGTGCGTTTTTGCCCGACGACGCGCCGAAGTGGCTCGAAGCGTTGGGCCAATCGCTGGAGCTGTTCTGGATATGGACGATGGCGCTGGTAGCCATTGGATTTTCGGCTGCAAGTCCAAAGAAAATTAAACCGGCAGGCGCGTTCCTTACCGTATACGGCCTGTGGGCGGTATGGGTTTTGGGCAAAGTGGCCTGGGCAATGTTTTAACAACGGCTGCTGCTAAACTGCGTAGGTGGATTTTTCGTTTGAAGTAAGAAAGACCGATGCGACCGGCGCGCGCCGCGGTCGCCTCACCACTCCGCACGGACAAATTGAAACCCCGGCATTCATGCCGGTGGGCACCGCCGCAACCATTAAGGCCCTGACGCATGAAGCGCTTGAAGAATTGGGCGCGACCATCATGCTCGCCAACACCTATCATCTATATCTACGCCCGGGACACGAATTGATTCGAAAGCTCGGCGGGCTACACGAGTTTATGTCCTGGCAAAGAGCGATTCTGACGGACTCCGGCGGATACCAGGTATTCAGCCTTTCCGCGCTGCGAAAAATCACCGATGAAGGAGTTACGTTTCGTTCCCACCTGGATGGTTCCGAACACTTGCTAACTCCAGAAAAGGCTGTCGAGGTGCAGCTAGCATTGGGTTCGGACATTGCCATGGTGCTGGACGAATGCATCGAGACGCCCGCGCCGCGAGAAAAGGCCGAAGCGGCCTTGGTTCGAACAACCAGGTGGGCGAAACGAGCGCGCCAGCATTTCTTGGCAAACAAACAGTTGTACCCGGGCGGCAAGCAGTGGCAATTCGGAATCGTCCAGGGAGCTACATTCGCGGACCTAAGACGAGAGAGCACCCGGCAGTTGCTGGAGCTGGATTTTCCCGGATACGCCGTGGGCGGCCTCGCGGTTGGCGAGCCTCACACCATGACATGCGAAATGACCAACGAGGTGACCGCATTGCTGCCCGCCGATCGGCCGCGATATTTGATGGGCGTGGGCAAGCCGGAGCAACTCGCCGATTACGTCGCGCTAGGGGTCGATATGATGGACTGCGTGCTGCCCACGCGGGCGGCGCGCCACGCCTGTTTGTATACCAGCGAAGGCCGCGTGCTGATCAAAAATGGGCGTTACGCCGCGGACCCTCGGCCGATCGATGCACAGTGCAGCTGTAGTGTTTGTAAACGCTACACGCGCGCGTATCTGCGCCACCTTTTTGCCGCGGGAGAAATCACCGCATCGATTCTGGCCACCCACCACAATGTCCACTTTTACCTTGACATCATGCGGCAAATTCGAGAGGCTATCGAGTTCGGGAACCTCGCAAAATTCTCAGCAGAGATGCAGGCTTGCTATGTAGCCGGTCCGGCCTGAGTGGTGCACCGAGGCGCTTCATTGGGAGCGCTTAATTCCGGCGCCGAAGATGACCGCGGGCAGTCGCATCGCGGCCGCTAATATCCAAGATAATGGCGGGGATGGAAGCGGGGAACTTGCCCCAGGACAGTTTTTCTGTGTTTTTTTAAGGTATGCTGGGTGCCGCTTTCCGGGCTAAAGCAAGGCTGGCAGGCGAGAGTAAAAGAAGGGATCGGTTGCACAAATCATCATGATTTTGGCTACGTTTTTCCAGGCAAGCCCGGCGTCGGGCTTCTCCAGTTTCCTGATCCCGCTAGGATTGATGTTCGCGATCATGTATTTCATGGTCATCATGCCGCAGCAGCGGCAGCGTAAAAAAGTGCAGGAAATGCTTTCAGCCATCAAAGCGGGCGACCGGGTTATTACCAGTGGTGGCATCTATGGCACTATTAACGGCCTTGACGGCGACTCGGTAATTCTGAAAATCGCCACGGACCCACAAGTTAAAATTCGCGTCGCCAGGTCTGCCATTGCGCAGGTGGAGACGCCGGAAGATGCAAAATAACGGATGCAAACTAATTTTCGCCGCCACCCGGCCAAGCTCCTGATCTTTTAACCATGAATCCCAATCTGAAGTGGAAAGCGCTGTTCATCGTTGCTGTCATCCTCGTTTGTATTTACGTGCTTATTGGCACGCCGAAATTTCCTACCTCGGTACAAGACATAAAAGATAATTTCAGCCACCAGATCAAGCTGGGCCTGGACCTTCAGGGCGGCACGCACTTGATTCTTCAAGTGCAGGTGCAGGAAGCGATTGCCCAGGAAACGGATCAAACCGTTGATCGGCTCATCGGACAAATGCGCGCCAAGGATATTCACTACGACGAAATTCGCCGCGTGGACGACACGCACATTCTGGTGCGCAACATCGATCCCGCACAGCTTTCGACGTTCCGCGACATCGTCACCGCGCAATACAGCAACGTGTGGGACATGTCTGCTGCTCCCGGCGATCCTTCGGGGTATCTGTTGACCTTACGCGCTGCTGCAATTGCGCAGATACAGGATCAGACCATGCAGCAGTCGCTCGAGACTATCGAGCGGCGTATCAATGCGCTGGGTTTAACCGAGCCGACCATTCAGCTGCACGGCCGCAAAGACAACGAGATTCTGGTGCAACTGCCTGGCGAAGGCGATCCCACGCGAGCTAAAGCCGTGATTCAAGCAGGCGGTCAGCTGGAACTGAAGCTGGTTGAGGATCCGTCATCCTACACCTCCGAATCCGACGCGCTGGCCAAGCATGGCGGCGTTCTGCCTCCCAACACCGAATTGGTTTCCGGCAACTCTGAACGGCGCACCGCCTCTGGCACGCCCGAGACGGGAGAAAGCTGGTATCTCCTAAGCAGGGCGCCGGTGGTGACCGGCCGCGATCTACGCAGCGCGACGGAAAATCGCAACACCAATAACCCGGGACAATTTGAAGTGAACTTTACGTTGTCTGGCGACGCCGCAAAACGATTTGGACCATTTACTGAGGCAAATAAAGGCCGCCAAATGGCCATCGTGCTGGAACATCGCGTTTACTCCGCACCAGTGATCAATGGGCGCATCGATGATTCCGGAATGATTGAAGGAAATTTCAGCCAGGAATCCGCCCACGACCTCGCGCTGGTCCTGCGCGCCGGCGCTTTGCCCGCATCGATTAAATATCTCGAAGAGCGCACGGTGGGCCCGTCTTTGGGTGCCGATTCGATAAGGCACGGCGTGCAAGCTTCGGTCCTCAGCCTCTTGGTGGTCATGATTTTCATGCTTTTCTATTACCGCTTGTCCGGGGCGAATGCGGTTCTGGCTCTCATCTTGAACCTGATCATTTTGCTCGCAGTGCTGGCGCTGGCTGGAGCGGTTCTGACCTTGCCGGGCATCGCTGGCGTGATCTTGACCATTGGTATGGGCGTGGATTCGAACGTGCTGGTCTTCGAACGCATTCGCGAAGAATTGCGCAACGGCAAATCGGCCGCTTCGGCGGTGGAGTCCGGCTTTGCGAAAGCCTTCCTGACCATCATCGACACGCACGTCACCACGGTGGTCTCGGCCTTCTTCCTGTTCCTATTTGGCACAGGCCCCATTCGAGGCTTTGCCATTACCCTGACCATCGGCTTGATCGCCAACGTCTTTACCGCGATCTACGTATCGAAAACGATCTTTCACTACCACTTGTCAAAGATGGACCGGCAAGCACAACTCAGCATTTAAGAAAGCTTTAGGCTGTACTAGGACCTGTTAATACACGGTTCGCTGGATACAAAACACGACAGTTATGGTAAAGACTCCGTTCAGCGTTTTGTGGTCCTGCCGCACCGGGAACAAACGGGAACCCTTTGGAGTCTAAAGAAGGGAAGCCAAAACGGGCATGATCGAGCTCTTCAAACAGCCCAACATCGATTGGATGGGCAAAGCGAAGTACTTCTATGCACTCAGCGGGTTGCTGCTGCTGACCGGTATTGTTTCGATTGTTTCTCAGGGCGGAATTCGCTACGGCCTGGATTTTAAAGGCGGGACAAACGTGGATGTGCGCTTTGCACAGCCGCCGAACATCGACCGCCTGCGCTCCGGACTTGCCGCACAGGGACTGGGCAACAGCGAGATCCAGGGTATCAGCGACATCGCCAATCCCAACGCCAACGAAGTGGTCATTAGCCTGGAACAAAAAGGCCAAAGCGATCAGGCTCTGGACGTCAGCAAGACGCAAATCATCAACGCGTTGAACGCTATCTATGGAAGTTCGAACGCGGGCAAAGCGGATTTCAATGCCGCGACTCCCGCGTCCCTCACCGCATTCCTGACACAACGCGATCCGCTGCTGCTGTCGACCAACGCGGGTGACCGTTATTCTCAATTGGCAAAGAAGATTCTCGATTACCGCGATCGCGATAAGAATGGCGTGATGACCAACTTTGACGATCTTGCAAGCGTACCCGGTGTAACACCCGCGGTGGTTAGCGCGCTGAAGGACAATTTCGTTTTGGGCGCGTTTGCCATCCGCAACGTGGAGATTGTAGGTCCCAAGGTAGGCAGCGAGCTGAGGCGCCAGGCAATTCTGGTTACCCTCTATGCTTTGGCAGGCATGCTGGTATATATTGCTTTCCGCTTCGAATGGGTTTACGGGGCTGCGGCTGTCCTCGCGGTTTTTCACGACGTCTTAATCACGATCGGATTTTTGTCACTGCTGCATTTTGAAATTTCGCTGACGGTTATTGCGGCCATGCTGACTCTAGTTGGATATTCGATGAACGACACGATCGTGATTTTCGATCGCATCCGCGAGAACAACCGCTTGCTACGACGTGAATCGTTTGCGGACGTGGTGAACAAATCCATCAACCAGACACTTTCTCGAACGCTTTTGACCAGCGGGCTGACATTTCTTACCGTATTGGTTTTGTTTCTGATGGGCGGGCAGGTGTTGCGCTCTTTCTCCTTTGCCTTAGTGGTCGGGATTGTGGTAGGAACGTACTCCAGTTTTGGCATCGCCGCACCGATGGTGGTCGCGTGGAATCGCTGGCGAGGCCAAGGTCTTGCGACAAGTACCGGATCTGTAGCCGGTAGTAAAACCCGGACAAGTTCGGGCGCCTCAGGGCGTCTCGCGCCTGCCGGGAGGAGGTAGTAACCATGTTTGACGAGATGGTGGTCTCGAGTCCAAATCCAAAGAAAACGAACAAGCCCTGGACGGTCATTCTGTCCATGATTTTCCAGGTGGCTTTTCTGGCGGTTTTAATCTTGATACCGCTAATTTATACCGAGGCGCTGCCTAAGACCATGATGGCAACCTTGCTGGTCGCACCGCCCCCGCCACCACCACCCCCGCCGCCTCCGATCGCGCAAGTCGTTCACGTTAAGCCGCAAGTCCACCTGATGGATGCCGGCAAGCTGGTCACTCCGAAGGTCATACCGAAGGACATCAAGATTATTAAGGAAGACGCCCCGGACATGTCCGGTATGCAGGGTGGAGTAGTTGGCGGCGTCGCTGGCGGCCAGATGGGTGGCGTTATCGGCGGCGTCATTGGCGGCGTAGGCGCGGCACCTCCGCCACCGAAGCCCACGCAGCAACGCATCCGCCAGGGCGGTCAGGTGCAGGCGGCCAAGTTGACGAACAAGGTGCAGCCACTATATCCACCGCTGGCCCGCCAGACGCGCATTTCCGGGACGGTAAGGCTACATGCCATTATCGCCAAGAACGGCACGGTCGAGCAGCTTGAAGTGATTTCTGGCCACCCGCTTCTGGTGCAGGCGGCGCTGGATGCAGTGAGGCAATGGAAGTACCAAGCAACCACTTTGAATGGTGAGCCCGTCGAAGTGGATACCACCATTGACGTAATTTTCTCTCTCAACCAGTAATAGGTTTGTACCGTTTTGGTCTTTACGGTGCGTGGCGCCGGTCATGGGGCAGGCGTTTCGAGCCGAGTAGAAGGGTTTTAGCAAACACTCTTAAGGAGCATACGAATGGTAGCCACTCTGTACGTACATGCGGCCATATTCCTGCAAGCGCCTCCAGCCAACACGTGGAGCCTGCAGAACATGTGGTCCTCGATGAGCACCCTACCCAGGGTTGTCGTCGGTATTTTGTTTGTTCTGTCCGTTTATTCTTTCGGTGTGATGATTGATCGCGCCTTGATGTACAGCGCGGCACGCAAGCAGTCGCGGGTGTTCGTTCAGCAGGTTGCCGGGGCGTTGAAGGAAGGCAAGCTGGATGAAGCGATCGCCATCGCGGAACGAAACAAGAAGAGCCATATTGCCAAGGTTGTGGCCACTGGACTCTCCGAATTTCAGTCCGCTTCGCAGCAAGTATCCGACGCTGACGTAATCGAAGCCGCCAAGCGCGGGCTGGAGCGCTCCATCGCTATCGTGCACGCGGAAATGAAACGGGGCCTCTCCGCTCTCGCGACGATCGGGTCCACCGCACCATTCGTGGGACTGTTCGGCACGGTGGTCGGAATTTTGAACGCGTTTAAAGGTATCGAGAGCAGCAAGGCGACTGGTCTGTCGGCGGTAGCCGGAGGTATCGCGGAAGCCTTGGTCACCACTGCATTTGGTTTGCTGGTTGCCGTGCCTGCGGTGTGGGCCTACAACTACTTCACCAATAAGGTCGAGGCCTTCGACGTAGAGATGGACAACTCCTCCATGGAGTTGATCAACTACTTCATTCTGCGCCGCGGCGCCCGAAAGTAACCGGCCATGGCGTACAAACCCACAGTGGGGGCGCAGATGTCCTCGCCAAATGTAATTCCCATGGCGGACATCATGTTGGTGTTGCTGATCATCTTCATGGTGGTCACGCCCATGTTAACCAAGGGCGTGTCCGTGGATATGGTCACCGCCAACACCCCGCGGGATATGCAGGATGCGGACAAAGATGACGCGGTCATCGTGGCGGTAACTCGCGACGGCAAAATCTACCTGGGAAATACGGCCATCAACAAGGAAGACATCACCGGCCAGGTAAAGGACCGCCTCGCGAACCGGCTCGACAAAACCGTTTACGTTCGAAGTGACGCCCGTGCTAAATACGGAGACGTGGTCGGAGTAGTCGACGAAATTCGATCCGCGGGCGTGGATCAACTTGGGTTGTTGACGGAGCGAAGGCAAAACCGTGAAACTCCGCCGCCTCCCCCGAACAACGGGAAGCCGTCAGTTTGATCGAAAGTATTGGCGCTCCTGAAGCATAATGAAAGTTCAGGAGCGTCTTCAGTAACAAACAGGAGATCTGCAATGGGCATGAGCGTTGGTGAAAATAAAGGTGGTGCGATGGCGGAAATGAACGTCGTTCCGCTGATCGATATTTTGCTGGTGTTGTTGATTATTTTCATGGTGATTACCCCTTTGACGCCGAAGGGCCTGGATGCGCTGGTTCCGCAACCCAACCCCAACAAGGACCAAAATCAGGAATTGAACGACAAGACCGTGGTGGTGCAGGTGGCGCAGAACGGCAAGCTGAAAATTAATAGCGAGGATACTACCTGGGATGGTCTCGGTCCTCGGATGGAACAGATCTTCAAGGATCGCGCCGAGAAAGTTGCTTTCGTCAAAGGCGATAACGATGTACTGTTCATGGACGTCGCACGGGCTATCGACATCATGCGCAGTTCCGGCATCGACAAAGTGGGATTGATTACCGCCAAGCTGGAAGCGGGTCAGTAAATTACCAAGCAGAAAATGCCCCTCGCAGGGCGGACGTGAATCCTAGCGTGGACCTCTTTAGGCTCGCGCCTTACAGGGATGGATGATTCGATGACTTATGCTTCATCGGTTCGAATCGCTCGCCGCGGTTTTTCGCTAGCGATGCTGGCGGTAGTGGTGGCGGCGGGTTCAGGGTGCAACAAACTCAAGGCTCGCGACCTGCTCAACAAAGGCGTGGCCAACTTTAAAAACGGCCAGTACGATGCCGCCGTCGAGGACTTCAAACAAGCGAAGGACCTCGATCCATCGTTGCTCAACGCCCGGTTGTATCTGGCCACGGCCTATGCCAGCCAATACATACCCGGCGCCCCGTCCGACGAAAACGTCCAGCGTGGAACAGCAGCCATCAACGAATTCAAAGGCGTGCTGGAAAAAGATCCGAACAATCTGAGCGCTATTGACGGCATTGGCTCCATTTTGTTTCAGATGAGCGGCCAGCCTTTTAATCCGCAAAAGTTTCAGGAGTCCAAGACTTATCACCAGAAGCACATCGATCTGAAGCCCACCGACCCGGAGCCTTATTACTGGATTGGCGTAATCGATTGGACGCTGGCATTCCGCGGCAATGCGGAGATGCGCACGGATTACAACAAGGACCATATTAATAAGCAGATCAAAGAAGGCGATCCGCTGCCGGCTAGTGTCCGTACCCAGTTCGTGGATAAGTACGGGCAACTGGTAGACGAAGGAGTCGCGTCCCTGCAGAAGGCTATTCAGCTCCGGCCGGATTACGACGACGCGATGGCTTATTTGAATTTGCTTTATCGCCGCAAGGCCGACATGGTGGAAAGCGCTGAAGAGCGCGCCAGCTATCAGAAGCAAGCTGACGACCTGGTGGAAAAGGTAAAAGAAATCAAGCAGAAGCGCGCGGATCAACCGCAGCAGACTTCGTAGCCGCAATACACGTATCGTTAGGAAATTTCAAAGGGCATTCTCACGAATGCCCTTTTTTTATTTGCAGTGAGGCTAAGCGATGGACGCCAATTCGTACAGGAACTCAACGTGCGATCGCGCGGCTCCATCCATGCCTTGTACTTTTGGATTGGCCGATTCGATCACGTAATATTCGTCGGGCGCGTGAGCGCCATTACCGTGCCCAAGCCCAAAATGTCCGGCGGGCAGGCGAAGTGGATCGCCGGTGAATACATAGCCTGGCCACGAACCAGCCAGCCTGGGTAGCACTACCGGGTCAATTCCATTTTTCTTGTAGACCGCGGTGGAGGCACGAATAATTTGGGCATCGGCGGCAGTAGTAGTGGGGTCGTAACCTCCGCTCATGTGCACGTCGATATCTGCGAAACCGTGTTTGGCGAGGTGAGCCTTCAGAGAGGCAAGCGCCTCGGCAGCTGTCATGTCTGGCACCAGTCGCAGATCCATCTTGGCGACGGCTTTGCCTGGCAAAATGGTCTTGCCGCCCGGGCCAGTGTACCCGCCGACCAGCCCTTCAATATTTACAGTCGGGCGAGACGTGAGCAACTCCAGCGCTTGTTGCCAATCGACGTCGTGAACCCAACGCTCGACGCCAAGAAGTTTTTTGGCCTCCGCCTCGTTTAAGCGCTTTGCCGCTTCCGCGATCATTTGCTTATCCGCAGTGGAAAGCGGGCGAGCTTTGGCGGCGTACCCCTCGATCACCGGGTCGTTGCCGTCGGGAGATACGAGCGTGGCCAAAGCCTCGACTAGGTGCCAGGCAGGGCTGTCCACCCGGGCTTTATTGCTGGAGTGTATGTCTTTACGAGGGCCGCGGCCCCATTTCTCGCCGCTGGAAGTCAATTCCAGTTCAACTACGCCTTTTGCGCCAAGGTACATGGTGACGTCGCCACCGAGTCCCTGCGCCGCGAAAGGCATGAAGACGCCGGTGCACTTGCGCAACGCGGCTTCCACCTCAGGACGCCGAACAATCTGCGGAAAGTGTGGCGAGCCGATTTCTTCTTCGCCTTCGGCCACAAAAACAAAATTGACGGGGAGTTTTTTGCCGGCGCCGCGAATCGCATGCAACGCGGCGAGGAATGTAGCTTCCGGGCCCTTCTGATTTACCGCGCCGCGACCAACAATGATTTTGCCGAGGCCGGGTTTGTCCACCAGAGCGGCATCGAAGGGCGGCGAAGACCATTCCGCCGGGTCGGCCTGCTTGACGTCATACATGAAATATAGGCCCACGGTTCGCGGCGCGCCGGCATCAAGTGTCGCCAAAATTCCGGGTTGGCCATCCGTCGAGACTTTGGTTACCTGGCCGAAGCCGGCTTCGCGCAACATGTTCATGGTGAGTTCGCAGCCTTCGTTCATGCCGCGATTTTCCGCGGCGATGGAAGGTTGGCGAATCCAGGTTTGCAGGCGCTTGACGCTTTCGTCGTGACGCTTGGAAATTTCTGCGTTGATAGCGTCAAGGTCAGCAGCAGCAGCGTAGGAGCGGCGTGGCCAGGCGAACGTCGCAGCGCCTGCCACAGCAGCCAGTGAAGAGGTTCGCAGGAATTTACGGCGCCCTAGCGAGTCTGAATCGGTTTCGGTCGGTTGGCGATTCTCATCGGTTTCATGCCGGTACTTCATCAGGTCTCCTTAACTAACGGCGCAAAGAATACCAGAGGATGGCGGCTGTGTTCGCGGAAAATTTCCACAATGTATTTTCGGGCGTGCACCTTTTCATTTGACCAATCCTTTTCGGTAAACTCGTACCCACCGGTAGTCGCCCGAGGTTTCCATGACAATCAAGAACACAACCAGCAGCGAAGCTGCGCATCCCACGCAGTTAAACATCGATGCCATCGTCAAGCTTGAGCATGAGGCGCTGCACCGGCGCACAATTGCGGAGCGCGTGAGCGACGCGGTCGCCAAATTTATCGGCAGCGTTCCGTTCCTGATGCTGCAGGTCCTACTGGTCCTGACCTGGAGCGCCATCAACCTGAAGGTAATTCCGGGAGTGAAACCTTTCGACCCTTTTCCTTTTGGGATTTTGGCTCTGGTGATCTCCTCCGAAAGCGTGTTGCTGACTATCTTTGTGCTCATCAGCCAGAACCGCATGACCCGTCAGGCAGACCGGCGGTCCCATCTGGATCTGCAAGTAGGAATGTTGGCCGAGCAAGAACTGACCGCCATGTTGCAAATGCAGCACAAGATTTGTCAGCGCTTGGGCATCGAGGGTGGGTCGACGGCTCACGCACTCAAAAATTTCGCCGATGCCACCGACGTCAGTAAATTGGCCAGTGAACTTGAGGATAAACTACCAGATTTATAGCACCTAACACGGAACGCCAGTAAGCCCGTCTTGCGCTACAATGGCGTAAAAGAACGATATTGTAACTGAACGGTTCAGAGGTCATCCAATAGGTTATGCCGTCGGCGCCGAACAATCTGCCGCTGCACTTCCACCGCGACCGCACTGAGCGGCAGCTCGACGCGCGCCTTGAGGAGTTACTCGCCAAGCTGCGCAAGAATCGCCCCTCCGAAGATCCCTGGGTGGTTCGACGTGCCTACGAAATTGCCGCCGAACGCCACCGCGACCAGTTACGAAGCTCCGGGGACCCTTACTTAACTCATCTTCTGGAAGTAGCCCACATCCTTGCGGATATGCGGCTGGATGCTACGACGCTAACGGCCGCGCTCTTGCATGATGTTGTTGAAGACACGGAATTTCCGCTGTCGCGTATCGAAGAACGCTTCGGGCCGGAAGTCGCGCGACTGGTGGAAGGCGTAACCAAGATCAGCCGCCTGAACATGATGGCGCCGGAAACGCGCCAGGTTGAAAACATCCGCAAAATGCTACTCGCCATGGTGAACGACGTGCGCGTCGTGCTGGTAAAACTGGCTGACCGGCTGCACAACATGCGCACGCTGGAATATCTCGAAAGCGCGAAGCAAGAGCGCATCTCTCGCGAAACTTTGGATATTTATGCGCCCATCGCGCACCGCCTGGGAATGGGCAACATCCGCAATGAGCTCGAGGATTTATCTTTCCGCTATCTGGAGCCGGAAGCCTTCCTGCGTCTGCAGAAGGAAGTGGCGGAAAAGGCCGACATCCATCGCAAATTCCTGGAAGAAGTGCAACAAACCATCCAGACAAAATTAGTGGAGAGCGGCATCCCCGCGGAGCTGGAAGCTCGCGTCAAGGGACTTTATTCGCTGCACCGTAAACTGGTGCGCCACGAACGCGAACTCGAGCAGGTTTATGACTTGCTCGCGGTGCGCGTAATTACAGATAGTGAACGCAATTGTTATGCGGCGCTTGGCGTAGTGCATCACATCTGGCATCCGGTGCCTGGACGATTCAAAGACTACATCGCCATGGCGCGGCCAAATCTTTACCAATCTCTGCACACCACCGTGCTGCACGGCGGACAGCCCCTCGAGATACAAATTCGAACGCAGGAAATGCATCGCATCGCGGAAGAGGGCGTGGCCGCGCATTGGAAATACAAGGGCGGAAAGCCTGGTTCGGAGGAAGAGAACCAGCGCCTCACCTGGATGCGGCAGTTAATCGAGTGGTCGCAGGAGCTGGAAGAGCCCGGCGATTTCCTGTCGACCCTAAAAGTCGATTTCGCTCCGGTAGAGGTTTATGCCTTTACCCCCAAGGGCCGGGTGCTGGAGTTGCCACGCGGAGCCACGCCCGTGGATTTCGCATATGCGGTGCATACGGAAGTCGGGCATCAATGTACCGGCGCTAAAGTAAACGGCCAGATGGTCTCGCTGCGTCATGAAATCACCAGCGGCGATGTTGTCGAGATTCTTACTCAGAAAGGCCATCACCCTAACCGAGATTGGCTCAGCTTCGTAAAAAGTTCGCACGCCAAGAGCAAAATTCGCCATTGGATTAATCTCGAAGAGCGCGAGGAAGCCACCGAGATGGGGCGCAAGCTGCTTGAAAATGAAGCACGCCATTTCGATCGCAGCCTGAAGAAAATTCCGGAAGCGGATATGTTGAAGGTGGCCGCCGATCACGGCCTTTCGAAGATTGACGATTTGTACGCCGCGGTAGGCTTTGGAAAATACTCCGCGCGGCAGATTTTGACCCGCGTGCTCGGTGAGCCAGCGAGGGCCGCGCAAATTGAGGCGCCCGACGCCAAGCCCACGCTGGTTAAAACCGTCAAACGCATGCTGGGTTTCGGCGAGGCGCCGCTTATCGTCAAAGGGCATGACGATTTGCTGGTTTATCGCGCCAAGTGCTGCAACCCTATTCCTGGTGACGAAATAGTCGGGTACATCACGCGCGGCCGCGGCGTCGCGGTGCATACCCGCACGTGCCCCAACGTGCAGAATCTGCTTTACCAGACGGAGCGTCGCATCGCGGTGGAATGGGGCGGCGGCGAGAATGCCGCAACCTTCCCGGTAGAGTTGCAGATTCGCGCGCGCGATCGCGCTGGATTGCTCGCCGATATTACTACCGTGATCAGCGGGGCCGGTTCGAACATTCGCAACCTGGTCAGCCGGCCGGATGGCGTAAACGCGCGAATCGACGCCAGCCTGGAAATCGTGGACCGCCGTCAACTGGAAACCATACTCGTGAATATTCGCAAGATTGCCGCGGTTTACGGCGTTGAGCGCGTTTATCAAACAACCTGAGATTTGATGATTGCTGAAGTACCGCCTCGCCTACCTGTCCTTTAGGCGGGTATCTCCCACTACACAGCTTTCTATTGGCGCCGATTGACGGCAACACCTCTCGATACAATTGAATCATGGCTATTCATCGAAAGTTGCCACCGAACCTGTCGTTATTGACGGTAGTCGTGGGCTGTGCTTTGGCTCTTTCCAGCGGGTGCGGCCATAACGTGTTAGCCGATTACCGGCCACTGGTCGACGCCGGAATGTCTTCAAACAGCATCGAGCAATTAAAGAAATTGGATACTTCCGATTCCGAAATGGCGCAGCTAGTGAGCGCCAAACAGGCCGGAATTACTGATTACACCTGCGTCACGCTAGTGAGCACAGCTCGCCAGCATCAGCACCCCTTTACCAGTTCTGATGCGGTCGCCAGCCTGGCTCACGCGGGTTTTGGAGAGTCTCAGATTCTGCAGATCGCACGCCTCGATAAACTCGATACGATTAGCGGCGATGCGGTTACCTTCCGCCTGATTGGGTTGTCAGATCCCACGGTGCAAATCCTGTTGCAACGGCGCCTTCAGAACCAGCCGACGCTTTCGAGCGCAGAAATTGCGCGTTTGAAAAATACCGGCTTGACGGAAAATGAAATTCTTCAACGGATCAACCGCGGAATGAATGATAACCAGGCGGAGAGAGAAATAAAGGCACGCGAGACGGCGCGAAATCACTACGGTACCGGATTTGTTAGTATCCGTGGCCGCAGATCGCGTTAGTAATCCTTTACCTTTGACGCCAAAATGGCGGCCATACGCTGATTGCCACTGCGAACCCTCCTTTTGCCGCGCTGCAATCCTCGCTACAATCTAAGCCATTGAAACTGCCCGCTAACCTTCGCGCGTTGTCATTTGCTTTCCTAATCGCGAGCTGCGCTTTCGCTGCGGGGTGCACCTCATCTTTCGGCCCTGGATACATCATCAACAAACAAGACATTGATGTACATTTTGATCCCGGTCCGCCTCCGCACATCACAATTAAATCCAGCTATGAACTCACCAACAATGGAACGCGGCCGCTTTCCGAGTTGGAACTGCGGCTGCCCTTAAATCGCCGGTTTAAAACCTCTAATCTCGAACTCACCTGGGATGGAGAACGGCTCAACACCGAGCCATCCCCTGACTACCCGCGCAATACGCTGTTGAAATTGCCGAACAGTTGGGCAGTGTCGGGCCGGCACAACCTGCATATCGCTATGAATTTAGAGACACCCGGGCCAGGTGAGTCGTCTTACCTGGGCTTCGCTCCTGACGCCTTCTTCCTGCCAGCGCAAGGATGGGCCCCGGAACTTTTGCCTTCCAACGGCATTTTCGCGACGGGTGGCGCGCCGTCGGACAAATGGGATCTCACCCTGCATGTGCCCAAGGATTTTGTCGTCCATACCAGCGGCGACAAAGTAAAAACTTCCAAGCACGGAGACGAAGCTACTATTCACGCGAGGCAGCGCATCGTGGACATTTATCCTTACGTGATCGCCGGCCGCTACGTAATCAAACAAATTGGCTCCGACCGGCAAAAAATTTATTTATGGACGCGCAAGCCCCAGGACCCCGGCGATATTCGATCAGTAAGCGATTCACTGCTGAAAACTCTCGCGAATTACAATCTGGTTTTTGGACCGCGTTCCGTCGCCCAACCGCCAACAGGTTTTTTGGGACGGCACCATCCCGCAGGTCAAAACGGCCTGCCGTTGTGGCTGGTGGAGTGTCCGGTCATACCCGGATGTTTCACCGAACGAAATCCTCTGAGTGCTCAGCTACTCGGTACTAAAGACCAAGGGCGAAGCGGCGAGATGATCTCGCTGGACAGCGCGGTGATCGATCCCAGTCCGGGGCTTAAGAAAATGACGCTGGCCACGGCGCCCGCATTGGCAGCCAGTTGGTTAGGTTATGGCCAAAACCCCGGATTCTTTGAGCAGGATCCGCCGCTTTCGGCTTTTCCGGCATTCGCCGCGGCCGTGGGTGACGAGGCCCTGAACGGGCCAAACGACCGCACAGAAACGATTCGGCGCGCGCTGGCGCTGGTGCCAAAAAATACTTTGCCATCTGCGAAAGAGGACAAAGCCGCCTTGTACGCGAAAAGTCTTCTTTTCTTCTACGCGCTCCAAGACCGTTACGGCCCAGAGACATTTCGCAAGGCCGTCAGGCATATGTTGGAAGCCCGCCGCAACACGGGTTTCAATCTGGACGATTTGATCGCCGCATTTGATCAGGAAGCTCACGGAAATACGGCTGCATTCGTGCGCTTATGGATGAAACATCCTGGAGTCCCGGCAGATTTTCGCGCCAAATATGAAAATACCTCCGCGCAGAAAAACGCATCCGCGGATGAAAACCCATCGTTGAAGGAGACTACACCATGAAAGATATCGTACTTACCGACCGAGGACCGAAACCCATTGGGCCCTACTCGCAGGGAGTGCGCGCCAACGGATTTTTATTTATCTCCGGCCAAGTGGCTTTTGACCCCGCTACCTCGCAAATCACCGGCACCGATGCGGCGCAGCAGACCCAGCGAGTGCTGGAAAATTTGAAAGCCATTTTGGAAGCCGGTGGCTCGAATTTTCATCACGTGGTTAAGACGACCGTTTTTCTAAAAGATATGAATGACTTCACGGCCATGAATGAAGTTTACGCGCGGTATTTCACCGCCGCGCCGCCGGCGCGCTCCACAGTGCAGGTGGCCCGGCTGCCGAAGGATGCGCTGGTTGAAATTGAAGTGATCGCGGCGGTTTAATCCGACCCATCTTTCTGCCGGTTCCGACCTAGGCCTATCAATTCAAAAAAAACTGCCCCGGAAAAACCCGGGGCAGCGCGAAGAATTATATTGAAGTGGTTGTTAGTCGCCCGCCACTGCTTCGGCGTTCGCTTCTTTTACCTGCGATGCAGGGGCCGAGTGGCCATTGCCGTTGCCATTTCCAGTCGCAGGAGCGATCGAAACGGGCTTGAAGTTTGCAGGAACCGCTTTGGCGATGTCCGACACGCTGCCGATTTGCACCACAGTCGGCTGCGGCTTCTTGAGGACGAGCTCTTCGTAAATCGCGCGAACTTTGGCCTGTTCCTGAATAGCCTTCTTGCGGCGGATGCGATCCTCTTCCGAAGCGGTCAAGGGAATGTCGTGTTCCAGGTGGCGAACGCGCGCCGCGTCATCAGCATCGATGATGAGCGAGTGTTCGAACGAGTTCAGGTTGACGGCCTTGCCCTTGGCATAGATTTCATGCTTGCCGTGTTCTTTGTACCACTGTGCCACAGTCGCGTTCTTGTGCATGTTTTCGATGATCTGGCGCCAGCCCACGCCGGTGTTGTAAGCGCAGAAGGAAATTTCACCCTGCTGCGTGGCGTAAGGAATAATGCACATTTCAGTGCGGCGGAAATCGTAGTTGAACAAATCCTGGAACCACATTCCCGCGATGAACAGGAAATTCCACGGATCGGTCTGCCGGCGCTTCATGGCGTCTTCATAAGTACGCTCCGGTGAAGTGCGGCCGTATTTCTTATCTGCGCCCTTGGTCAGCGCCCAGGTCTTGTCAAATTTTCTGAACAAATCATAAAGTTTCAAGCCTTTGGGGCCTTGGAACGGCTTGTAGTTCTTCAAGAGCGCCATGGCCATCATGAAGTTAGAGAAATTCTTCCCGCGAGCCGCGTCGGTGATGTCGGTCACATCCTTGGTCAGTTGCACGGCGTCGAGGAAGCGCGGCACCGGCGCCCATTCCTTGGTTTCCTTGTTGATCATGAGCGCAGTGCCCACGCCGCAATTCGGGTGGCAGCCGCAGGAGAGTGAGCCCCACTGCGAATCCTGGCCTTTCACCATGTCGGAGAATCCCGCGAAGGTGCTGATGAACGAAATGGGAAACCAGTCGCGCGTCGGTTCAACCTTGCCCACTTGGGCGCTAACATCCTTAGCCAAGTGCGACAGTGTGTAGCGCTGCCGCAAGCGGCGTTCCGGAGTAATGTCTTCATCGCGGCCAGTGAAAGAAACCGGCTGGAAGCTGACAAACGCGATTTTCTTGGGGTTCTCCATCGCAAACTTCACTACCGTGCCAACCTGATCGTTGTTCACGTTGTTGACGATGGTGACCACCAGCACGATTTCAATACCGGCTTCGTGCATGTTCTCAATGGCGCGCAGTTTCACGTCAAAGAGGTTGCCAATCTGGCGGTGGCCGTTGGCATCGTTGCCGATGCCGTCGAATTGCAGGTACGCGTAACGCATGCCTGCTTCAAAAGCCTTCTTGCAAAACTCTTTGCTCTTGGCAAATTCGATGCCGTTAGTAGCCGCCTGAACGCTGTTGTAGCCAATTTTGCGAGCGTAAGAGACCGCCTGCAAAAAGTACGGGCTCATGGTCGGCTCGCCACCGCTGAACTGTACGGACATCTGGCGGCGCGGCTTGATTTTCAAAGCGTTGTCGAGGATTTCCTGAATTTCGTCCCAACCCAGCTCATGCACGTACCCAACCTGGTTGGCGTCCATGAAACAGGGATCGCACATCATGTTGCAGCGGTTGGTGAGGTCCACGGTGAGCACCGAGCCGCGGCCGTAACGCACCGTGCTGGAGCCGTGTTTATGCAGGTCCTCGTCATTGTGAGCGGGAATATCGCGGCCGGGATATTGCTTTTCGATCCAGTTCAGCCATTTCGAATCGACGGCCATCATGTCTTCGTAGTGGCCGTGCTGCGGGCAGTCTTTCACCATCCAGACCTGGCCATCGCGTTCGATGATCTGCGCCTTGATCTCGCCAACCTTCTCGCTCATCAAATCGCGCCAATCCTTTTTACCCGCGATGATCGCTTCGCGCGCTTCCTTCACGCACGCGGGGCAGAGCGAATCGGTCTGCCGTGGGAACCCGAGCGTCGGCTTGGTCTTCTCCCATGATTTAAGCAGCGGCTTATCCGACCATTGAGGAGTTACGGATGGATTCGGATTGCGCTTGTTGAAATGTTGGATCGTGTTGAAGGTGATCCCGGCAGTTTTGCACAGGACCCAATCCATCGATCTGAAAATCTGCGTTGCTACTCGATTCGGCATAAACTTCCACCCTCCACGTTTCGACAGCTCCTGGGATTCAGCCCACTCAATCGTTCGAACCGCTACGAGCGATTGCCCCCGGGCTCAAAAAGTACTACGTACAACGCTACCATCTAAAGCTGGTGATGCCACTAAGTCTTTGACCTCCTATAGTTTGAATGGTTACTGCTCTCAGTGCCAGTGGGTTGCGGCGAACGGTCGGTATCCGGGGTTAAATGGTCAACCCCACCAGTAAATGGGGGTACCCGGTCCGCCTTATCCGCGCAGGAAGGGCCTCAGAAAGATGCCAGTGTCGTTCCCGCTCCCTAGGAAATCCGAAATTCTTTCAGACGACACCAATTTCTAAGGTTTTTCCTGCATTGCGCTAGCGGACCTCCTGCGCACATAAATGACCTTTGCAATTGTGTTCCACGAACCCTACTTGTCACTTTACTGAGGGCCACATTGAAAGAAGATTCCCCAGACGAGCCGGCGCAAACCGGAAAAAGCGATTCCAGGATTAAATCTGCTTCGCAACTATCCAGGCGCACGTTCCTCGGAAATATCGCCACCGTCAGTATTGCGACGACAGCTGCTCCGCTTCTGCAAGTCGGGGAGCTAGAAGCCCAGCAGGTGCACCAACCGACAACGGATGTCGCTGAGGCACCTACATCCACCGGCACCGTCCCCGTTTCACTAAAAATCAACGGACAGACAAAAAATTTACAAATTGAGCCACGCGTCACGCTGCTGGATGCCTTGCGCGAGCACCTCGGCCTTTTCGGCACAAAAAAGGGCTGCGACCACGGGCAGTGCGGCGCTTGCACAGTTCACGTCAATGGGCGGCGCGTGAATTCGTGCCTGACTTTCGCCATCATGCACCAGGGCGACGAGATAACCACGGTCGAAGGCCTGGCGAAGAATGGCGAACTTCACCCAATACAGGCGGCTTTCCTGGAGCACGACGCTTTTCAATGCGGGTACTGCACGTCCGGGCAGATCATGTCTGCGGTGGCGTTGCTCAAAGAGCCGTGCGGCAAGGATGATGATGCGATTCGCGAGTGCATGAGCGGCAATATTTGCCGCTGCGGCGCCTATACCAATATCGTGGCCGCGGTACGCAGCGTCCGCGGAGCTTAACGCAGCTGTAGCAAAAAAGTTGTCGGAAGAGGTTCAGCGTGTACGAATTTCAATATACGAGAGCTGCCGATGTCGGACAAGCGGTGGCTAGCGTCTCGCCCAACGGCGCAAAATTTGTCGCTGGTGGGACGACGCTGATCGACTTGATGAAACTGGATGTCGAGCGCCCCAAATTGCTGGTCGATATAAACGGACTGCCTCTCGATCGCATTGAGCCAGAAGGCGACGGCGGATTGAAAGTCGGCGCGATGGTGCGTAACAGCGATCTGGCGCATGACGAAAAGGTGCAACGGATGTACCCGGTGCTGTCCCAGGCGCTCCTGTCCGGAGCTTCTCCGCAACTGCGCAATATGGCTACGACCGGCGGCAATTTGCTCCAGCGCACCCGTTGCTACTACTTCCGGGACGTAAATTATCCCTGCAATAAACGAACACCCGGTTCGGGATGCTCCGCCATGGATGGTTTCAACCGCATCCATGCGGTGCTAGGGACGTCTCCACACTGCATCGCCACGCACCCTTCGGACATGGCCGTCGCCATGATGGCGCTGGGCGCCACAATATTTGTGACCGGTGCAAAAGGGGAGCGCAGCATCTCCATTACGAAGTTTTATTTGCTGCCGGGCTCCACTCCCGATCGCGAAAATGTCCTTGCTCCGGGCGAAATCATCACGCACGTTACTTTGCCCCCGCCCGCGCAAAACTCAAAATCGCATTACTTGAAGCGCAGAGACCGCGCTTCGTATGAATTTGCGCTGGCCTCCGTGGCCGTAATTGTGGAGCTCGATGGCCACAAGATTCGCAAAGCTCAAATGGCGATGGGTGGAGTGGGAACCATTCCTTGGCGTTCGCCCGAAGCAGAGCACGAACTGGCTGGCGCGGAAGCCAGTGAACGGAATTTTCGCAAGGCTGCTGAGGCGGCGCTTCGCGGCGCTAAGGCGCACAAAGACAACCGCTTCAAGATTGAATTGGCAAAGCGCACCTTAGTGAGAGCCTTACAGACGGTTACGCAGGCTTAGTTATACAGATTTAGAGGAGTTCGCGTGGCGGAGCAAAGCACGGTCATTGGAAAAGAAATTACGCGTATCGACGGCATCTTGAAGGTCACCGGCGCCGCGCCGTATGGTGTCGAGTACGCGCTCGAAAATATGGCTTGGGGTGTAGGAATCGGCAGCACCATCGGCGCGGGACGAATTGCGCGGATCGATAGTAGTGAAGCGGAAAAAATGCCAGGCGTCCTGGCAGTCCTGCACCACGGGAACACTGAGAAATTATTTCGCCCAGCGAATAGTTTTGAAGAAATGAGTCGCCCGGGAGAATCGCGTCCTCCCTTCGAAGATGACCAGGTTTATTACTACGGCCAATTTGTGGCCCTGGTAGTTGCCGATACATTCGAGCGTGCGCAGGCGGCCGCCGGCCGAGTGGTTGTGAAATATGACGCGCGAACTCCGGACGTTTCCACGGCGGAACTAACGCCTAAGGATCCACCGGCAATCAAGAACGAACGCGGAGATGTGGACAGTGCATTGTCCAGCGCACCGGTAAAGGTGGACGTAACCTATGAAACTCCGGTGGAAACGCATAATCCGATGGAAATGCACGCCACCATCGCCACTTGGAACAAAGATAAATTGACGCTGTACGAGACTTCGCAAGGCGTCGTAAATCATCGCAATGTTGCCGCCGAAGTGCTCAATCTCCAGCGCGAATCGGTGCAAGTCATTTCGCGCTTTATTGGTTCCGGTTTCGGTTGCAAATTATTTCCGTGGCCACATTCCTGGATGGCCGCGTTGGCCTCGAAAAAACTTGGCCGACCGGTGAAAGTTTCCGTTCCTCGCAGCATGATGTTCACCACTGTCGGTCACCGTCCATTCACGCGGCAGCGCATTCAGTTGGGCGCGGATAAAGATGGAAAACTCACCGCTTTCCATCACGAGATCCTGCAGCCGACCTCCATGGTGGACGATTACGTCGAAAACTGCGCTGAAGTAACCTCCATGCTCTACGGCTGCCCCAACGTCCGCGCCGTGCAATACCTTATTCACAAAAATATTGGAACGCCGACGCCAATGCGCGGGCCGGGTCGAACTCCTTCGCTCTTCGCGATCGAATCGGCCATGGACGAATTGGCGGTCAAGCTGAATATCGATCCTGTAGAGGTGCGACTACGCAATTACGCGGAGATGGACGGAGGGAGAAAAATGCCGTTCTCCAGCAAACATCTGCGCGAGGCCTACCAGACCGGCGCGGAGAAATTTGGTTGGAGCCAACGGAATCCCAAAGTTGGTTCCATGACCAAGGGCAAAGAAATTCTGGGGCTCGGTATGGCCACGTGCACATGGCCGGCTACCCGTCACAACGCCGAAGTGCGGGTGTCGTTGCTCGCCGACGGCACGGTGCGCGCCTCTTGCGCCACTCAAGACGTCGGCACCGGCACCTACACAGTTTTTGCCGAGATTATTTCCGACCGTACCGGCGTTCCGCTCGACAAAATCGGCGTGCAACTGGGCGATACTGCCATGCCTCCGGGGCCGACCTCCGGCGGATCTGCTGCGACGGCCACAGTAATTCCGGCGATCGCCAAAGCCACCGATCAGGCTGTCGAGTCGCTGCTGAAGGTAGCTGCGCTGACCGCCGGCTCACCGTTCGAAAAGGTCGATCCTAAAAGTCTGAAAATGACTGGCGGGCGCGTCCACAAGGAGGGCGATGCCGCGGAAAGTGGGACGCCATTTCCGGAAATTTTGAAATTGCGCAAGCTTTCCGGATTGGACGGCCAGGTAAAAACGGAAGCCCCGCCGGAGGCCAAGCAATTCTCGATGCATTCCTTTGGAGCACATTTTTGCGAGGTGGCCTTCGACCCGGAAATTGCGCGCTTGAGGATTTCTCGCTGGCTCACGGTAATTGATGGCGGCCGGATGATCAACATGAAGACCTCGCGAAATCAGATTCTCGGCGCGATCGTTATGGGCGTTGGCATGGCCATGTTGGAAGAAACAATTTATGACCACCGTAACGGCAAGCCGTTGAACAACAACTTCGCGGATTATATGGTGCCGGTGAACGCCGACATCCCCGAACTGGATTGCATTTTCCTCGATTTCCCGGACACCAAGTTGAACGAATACGGCGCGCGAGGAATTGGTGAGATCGGCCTGACCGGCTGCGCCTCCGCGGTAACCAGCGCGGTATATCACGCTACCGGCGTGCGCGTTCGCGAATTGCCGGTACGAATTGAAAATCTTCTAAAGACCGCTTAAGAGATCCAACTATGAATTCGCGCGCAAATCAGCGCCGGTGCGCTGGCGGGGGTCACTACTCGTTCAGGATGGGTCGAAGCACCGCGATAACGAAGTGCGCAAAATGCGAAGCGCCCTCGTCCAGTTGCAGCCAGCGCACCACACAATGCTCGGCGAGGTATTTTGGCACGCGCGCTTCGGTAATACCCAAGTGCTCTGCAAGCTGCTTGGTGATCGATTCGGCTCCGCGACGGCTGGCATTTCCGCGTAGAAGATTGGCCACCGCGATCCGCAGCGTCTGGCAGGACTCCACGTAGTAATAGCTGGTCAAATCGGAATCGGTGAGCACAAAAACTCCCGGACCCACCGGCGCGTGATTTGCTTCCTCGAGCTTCACGGCTTCGCAACTCAGCAATCGCCGAAACTGCATCTCCAGCAACGAAATTCGTGAGGACAATCCCGGATCGCCGTAGCGCCCTCTGGGCCCGGGAGTGGTGGATTCTGGAACTGGCTCGACAGGCAACGGGGGCATTGGGCGCCGCGTTTTCTGTGGGGGCTCCGTCTCTGAGGGTGTCGCGGCGAGCGATGTTGAGGATGGCGTCGTTGCGCCCCGCCGGGCATTTGGCGTACTCGGCAGACGTGACGATCCTGCCGTATCCGCTGCAGATCCAACTTTGCGGCGGTTACGGCCTCCGCGCCGGCCGCGTCGGCGCCGGCGTTTCTCATCGGAGTCCACGTCCGTGGAAGCCGCCGTTGTTTCCGAGCCTTCCTCGCTAGCAGAACTCTCTGTCTTAGCGGCAGTTTCTGCACGTGAAGATTTTACAGCGCCGCCTTGTTCAGATACCAATTCGGAAACCGCATTGGAAACGATGGCTTCAAATGCCGCGGCGCTCTGCTCGAAAGGCATCCCAGGTTCGGGCACCGGCACGGGTAATAACACTGCTGAACCTTCCGCGCTGCTGGCGTTCGCCCCGGGTTCGGCTCCTAGTCGCACCGCAGCTTCCTGCGCCTTTGTTTTCCAGTCGGCGCGGCGGAAGCGCTCCGCTGCAGTGCTATACCATTTTGCAGCGTCGGCGTTCATCGCCGATGTCTCGAAATATTTCGCTAATTCGAAGGCGACCATGGCGTCGTGAGTCTTCTCATACAGCGCCGAAAGCTGGCCCGCCGGATCTTTGGAAGTTCTGGCGCGTCGAATGCGCGCGGTAATTTGTTTCCAATCTGCCATAAAGGTGCCTGCATTGTAACAGTGCTAAGGTTCGACGGCCAGCAATGTGCCGCGCAGCGCTCCGATCAACTCTCCGATATTTGTTCGCCGGATCGAAGGAAATCCAGAAGTTTCACCGCTAAATTCTGCATTGGAGTCCAACGAAATAGTAGTGCCCCCAAAAACGTTCCCAACGTATTGGTAATGATGTCCAATATTCCGGAGTCTCTTCCAGGGATATATTCCTGCAGGATTTCGATCGTCAAACTGATGGCGGCGCCGCACAGAATCGTCATGAGCAGCGAATGGCTCACGTTCCGATTCCAGGTCAAATAAGCTACAAAAACAAAACCAAAGGGAACGAAGCCAAAAATATTTATCACTATGTCGCGAAACACAAGCTTGTCATGGCTTTCTTCCCAAGGCCACATCAGCATTTTTTTGTGCGGCACCTTGAAAATCTCGGGAATATATAAATCGGGAGCAGAACCCGGGACGCCATGCACGACTTGTCCGCTGCCTTCATTAAAAGCGTATTGCGCCACAAGGTGTTGTTCGCTCCCCGGTCCCTGATCCGTTTGATTCCCGTGCCAGCTGCCATATTTGCTGGCGATTTCCTGGGGGGCCAGCTCTTTATCATATATAAATATATCCAGAATGTTACCTGGCCAGGCGTTGTCTATCACAGCCGAATCCCCTAATACCAACTGGCCAGCCAAATCCGCACAAGCGAGTCCCATTTTAGTTATGCCTGCCGCGCGCATTCCATTGCGGTATACAACGCTTTCATCGGGGCCTGAGGTAATTGTGAATGTCACCGGGTCGCGAGTCAGAAATGCGTGGTCCAGGTCCACTTCCGCAATTTTCAAATGGTTGTGGGCGTCGCGGTAATCCCTTCTGATCATCAGCACATCGCGCCATTGCATTAACCGGAATTGAGATGGCTCTTCAGGAGTATAAATTCCCAGCAATGTGCCTGAGGCACCCCGCCAGACCGTATCCGGTTGCAGTCTAATTGTGAGCGTACAGAGGGAGTCGCGGTGCGGCCGGGTCGGTTGGATCGCCCTCTTGCTGAAAACCACCCCGTGCTCCCCAAATTGGAGCCCCTTGCCGGTGGGTAGCCAAGTTACCTGATTTCTTGGAAATGGATTGAAAGGCCACAATCCGGCTGTCAATAATGTGCTGACCACGAGTATGCATGCGAATGGCAGCGCAAGGTCTCGGGCGGGTAAGCTGTTCGCTTTGCTCATCAAGGGGTTAGAGGAATTTTATTGGCATGCGATTCAGTATACGACGGCCCTCAGAATCGCTTGAGATGGCTTGTTGCTCATCTTTCTGAAACGCCATCTATAGGACAACAAAAGTATTAAGTCGTTGCCGGCACGAAACAAAATAAATTTTGATGGATGTTGCTGATTGACTGTTCACAAGTGACTCGCTACTCTACTTCCAGCCCGCTGGAGTCGGCGATATGCAATATCTGCGTTCCGTAGTTGCAGCTATTCTAGTCTTAGCGATGGGCCTCACCCCTGGTTGGGGCGCCAGCGGACCCGCGTTCGGTACCGTTATAGCCGCTGAGGGTGCCAACGTAGGTGGCGGCAGTTTGTCTGCGGGAACTACGGTCTTTGGCGGCGATAAGCTATTTACCACCGGCACCGGCAGTGTCCAACTTCGTGCCGGAGCTGCCCGGCTTCTTCTGACTGGTGACACTATCGCGGTTCTAGGTAAGGACGAAGTCTCTCCTGCAGCTAATTTGACTCGCGGAACAGCAGTCTTTTCCACTGCCACCTCAAAAGCATTCGTGATGCATGTCGGCAGCATGGCCATTCGACCGGACACAGATCAGCCCACCGTTGCGCAGGTTACCGTAATCGGCCCCAGACAGCTTATGGTTAGAAGCACGCGTGGGTCCGTGTCGGTTGCGGTGGATGATGACGTGCGCGTTATTCCCGAAGGCATGGCTTACCGCATTGTGCTTGACCCCACCGAAGCGGAACTGGCTGCGGCGGATCAAGACCCGCAAGGCGTAGGTGCTGGGCGTCATGCTGGGCGTCCGCGAAGAGCCGGCCGAAACCGCTTTGTCTGGTTTGCCATCGGATTTACCGCAATCATTACCGGCTTGGCGTTGTCAGAAGCCCTGGAAAGTCCCGACCGTCCCAATAATTAATTCAGATTCGAATCGAAAAGCCTCATGCCCATTTACGAATACATTTGCGACGATTGTGAAACGCCATTCGAACGGATTGTGCTGAGCAAGAATCAGGAAATAACCTGCCCCAAGTGCGCGGGAAAGAAAAATACCATCCAACTCTCGGTATTTAGCGCGCCGAACGGAAACGGAAATGGCGCTTCGGCCGCGTCCTCTGCGCCAATTTCTTCCGGAGGATCTTGTTGTGGTGGCGGTTGCGGTTGCTACTGACGTTCGATAAAACTACATTTTTGCGCCACGTATAATTTTTGTTTTTCCTTCGGTTAGTTCTTGCGACGCGCTCCTCACTCCGCCGATGACGCGCACATATTCTCAGCGCGAATTTATAAACAGTGGATCATGCGATGCGTCGATGTGCCTCGCGACGTTTCAAAGTCATTGTGCAAACTCGCTGGCGATAGCCCAAAACACATTCCGGTGCATGGACAAGTGGAAGGCTTGCCACTGAAAAGCACACTCTCCCCTCGCGGCGGCGGTGCGTACCGCCTCCACATACACAGCAATATTTGGCGAAAGTTACGTATCGATGCGGGCGCCACCGTGGAAGTTATGTTGTTTCTGGATAGCGAACCACGCGATCCGGTTTTGCCGCATGACTTGGCAGGCGGCCTAGCCGATGAGCCTCGAGCTCTGGCGATCTTTAATTCTTTAACCCCGGCACTTCGCAGGCAAATCGTCCGCTATGTGGATCAGGCGAAACACGCCACGACACGCGACAAACGCGTCCGCTTAATAGTGAAGCGCATGCTGGAACGCGCCGACAAACGCAGGAAGAAGAAAAACGCCTGATTTTCATTTAGGGGTTGCAATGGAAGCGCCGCGCCTTTGTGAAGCCAGCCACGGGACCAATTGTGGTTCGGCGAAGGCTTCATCCCATACTTCATTTTTTACTTTGTGATACTCGGTATATCGGGGCGAGCCGCCCGCTTTCTTGATTTGTCTGACCATCTGTCGCACCAAATCGACCGGCACGGTCATGTCCATCTCCGACTGAAATATCCACAGCGGAACCCGCGTAATGGCATGCACGTTGGTAAAATTATCGTAAGACGCGACGACTATCGCGCCAGCCCAAAGCTCCGAATAAGTTTGCAGCAGCGCCCATACCCCGAATCCGCCCATCGCTTGCCCTGCCAGATAAATATGATCGGGATCGATGGAATACTCTTTTTGAACCAGCGCGAGGATCTCCATCGCCGACTGTAATGCGCCGCCCACATCGTTCAATTCGGGATTTCCCCAATTTTCGTTCTGAGGACATTGCGGGGCCAACACGAATGCCGCGAATGTGGCCTGATTATCCGGGGTGGTCCACCCATGAGAGCCTTTTTCGTTTTCACCGGCGATCTGCGACTCGTTATTCGAGCCGCGCCCGCTTCCACTGTGGAACCAAAAAACTAACGGGTATTTTTTAGCGGAATCGTAGCTGGGAGGAATGAAAAGGCGATAAGGCATTTTCGCGCCTTTTTTGTCGGTGTACATTTTTTTGCGAAATGGAGGCTCTTCTTTCACCACGCCAGGCGGCGCGATCCGTTCCTGACCTGCGGCCTGGAAGCAGCAGGAAATGAGAACGAGAAAAATAATTGCTAAGCGAACGAACAAGAATTGCCTCTTTCAAGTACTTGCTAAGATTCGGCGCAGCAAAAATCTTATTGTGGTCGGGAATAATTCAGCAAATTAGCGGGTATTGGAAGCTCGGCATTTCCACGAGGGTCCGGCACAGGCGTCTGTGCCGCCCACTCTAAGGGAATCACTCCGGTCCACCCGGCATCCGCGTATTCGTCGCTCTTATCGATGGCAAATCCGGTACGAACTTTTGCCGACGCTTCCACCAGCGGAACGGATAAAACCATCGTGGCTTTCAGCTCCTGTTCGGTGGGCGGACGCACCTCAGCCCAGCGTCCACGAATGACGTACTCGACAAAGTCGCGCATAGCTGCAAGCTTGTCTTGCGGGTCGAGGATTTGCTCGGCCTTTGCCATCACCACCACGGAACGGTAGTTAACCGAGTGGCCCGTAGCCGTCGGCGAAAGCACAATGCCGTCTAGCAGTGTAACGCTCAAGCAAAATGGCGCGCCGCTACCGAGAGTGCGCATCAAGCGGCTGGCTGTGGAACCGTGCAGAAAAAGTTTGTCGCCGACGCGCACATAATTCGTCGGCACCACATATGGCGCGCCATCGACGATAAAGCCCACGTGACAAACAAAGGCCTCGTCGAGGACACGGTAAATCGTTTCGCGATCGTAGGTGCCGCGCTCAGGATGGCGGCGCACTTTCGTTCTGTCAGTTGCAGTAAATTCGCTCATCGGAAAAGCCTAGCTCTACGGCTGCCTCTCAGCAAGAGCCAATCCAGATTTGACATAGAACCGATTGACGCTCGGTACGCCCTCACATACCATGCCGCCGGGGAATTTTTGACTAAGCATTCAATAATGAATCGGCCCTTAAGCGTCGTCATCTGGATCGTTGTGGCACTCGTCGGAGCCGGCGCACTAGGTGGAATCGCGTTTCATCGCGGCGAACCACTGAATGCCACCTGGTTTGTGGTGGCCACAGCCTGCTGTTACCTGGTTGCTTACCGTTTTTATTCCGCGTTTATCGCGGCGCGTTTGCTGACGCTCGATGACACGCGTGCAACTCCCTCCGAGCGTCACGACGACGGACGCGATTTCGTGCCCACCAATAAATGGATTTTGTTTGGTCATCATTTCGCGGCCATCGCCGGACCCGGCCCGCTGGTGGGGCCTACACTCGCGGCACAATTCGGATATTTGCCTGGCACTCTCTGGCTGATCGCAGGCGCCGTCTTCGCCGGATGCGTCCAAGACTTCATTATTCTTTTCTGCTCCATCAGGCGCGACGGAAAAACGCTGGGCGAAATTGCCCGCGAAGAAGTCAGCCAGCGCGGCGGATTCATTGCTCAACTTGCGGTGCTGGCCATTATGGTCATTCTCCTCGGCGTGGTCGCACTGGTGATCGTAAACGCGCTCAAGTCATCGCCATGGGCCACATTCACCCTGGCGGCAACTATTCCCATCGCGTTATTGCTCGGGCTTTATCTGCGATTTTTGCGCCCCGGCCGCGTTCTGGAAGCATCTTTTATCGGCGTCGCACTAGTTTTGTTTGTGGTTGTAGCCGGCCAGTGGGTCGCGGAATCGCCTTCCTGGGCACATGTTTTCACTCTGAGCGGCGTGACGCTAGCGTTTGCGCTGATAGCCTATGGCTTCGCCGCTTCCGCGCTTCCGGTGTGGTTGCTTCTCGCCCCGCGCGATTATTTAAGCGCCTTCATTAAGGCTGGAGCAATTTTTTCATTGGCCGCGGGCATCTTGTTGGTGCGCCCGCAAGTTCTGATGCCTCCGCTTACGCGCTTTATCGATGGCAGCGGTCCCGTTTTCGCTGGAAAGATATTTCCATTTTGTTTCATCACCATCGCATGCGGAGCAATCAGCGGTTTTCATTCTCTCATTTCCTCCGGCACTACACCCAAGATGATTCTTCGCGAAAGCCACGCGCGATTTATTGGCTACGGCGCGATGCTGATGGAGTCTTTCGTTGGCGTCATGGCCATGATCGCGGCATGCGCCATGACCCCCGGCGTATATTTCGCGATCAATAGCCCGGCGAGCATCGTGGGCGCTACGTCCGACGCAGCTGCGTCAACCATCAGCAGTTGGGGTTATCCGCTGCGAGCGCAAACCATGACCGATCTGGCGCGCTCCGTGGGAGAGCAAACTTTACTGAATCGCGCGGGTGGCGCGCCCTCGTTGGCGGTTGGCATGGCCCAGATATTTTCGAGCACCATCGGCGGGCCGCGCCTGCTGAGCATCTGGTACCACTTCGCGATCATGTTCGAAGCGCTGTTTATTCTCACCGTGCTCGATGCCGGAACACGCGTCGGCCGTTTTATGGTGCAGGAACTTGGCGGGCGAGTGTGGAAGCCATTCGCACGAACGGCCTGGTGGCCGGGAATTTTAATTTCGAGCGCCTTAATCGTCGGCGCCTGGGGATATTTCTTATATCAAGGCGTTGTTGATCCGCTAGGAGGAATCAATTCGCTGTGGCCGTTGTTCGGGATTTCAAATCAGTTGCTAGCCGCTGTAGCGCTGGTGGTGGCCACCACAATTCTTTTGAAGATGAAGCGCATCCGCTGGATTTGGCTGACGCTTATCCCCATGGCTTGGCTGATCATCATCACCATGACCGCCAGCTACCAGAAAATATTTGACCCCAATCCGCGGTTGGGATTTCTTTCCTACGCAAATGCCCTCGCAGCACAAATTGCAGCGGGCAAAATTCCTGCGGCAAAAATTGCCGATACCCAACGTGTGATTTTCAATCAGCGGCTGGACGCGGCCGTCACGGCAGTTTTGGCCGCGATGATCATTGTTCTGATCATTGAAGCGCTGCTGCAGTGGTACCGCATCTTGAGCAGTGATCCCAAATCGGTCTTGCATGAAACTGCCTACGTTGCCACACGTTGGCCTCAAGATTTTTCCGGCGCTTTGTATACCGCAACTGTCGCGGAACCCGATGCGCCCGCGATGGAGGGATGAGCATGCATTCTGTACAAGCTGAACATCACGGTCACGCGGGCAAGACGTGCGCGTTCGTGTTCGCAATTTGGCCAGGACGTTTAGCGGTTAAGCTGTGGATGGGAATTCGGGAATGGTGCGGCGACAGCGCTTACGAACGTTATCTGCAAGCACCACGAACGAACTCTGAGAAATCCCGCCTCCTGACCCCCGCGGAGTTCTACGTCGAACGAGTGAACCGCCGCTACTCTCGCCCCAACCGCTGCTGTTAATAAGGCGGATTTACTTTACGCGCGGCCCTAGGCAGTAACTGGAATCCTAATCAAGCCCACCCCTAAAGTTAGTACCGACACGGCAAGGATTACAGCCCCGACATAAATTAGAGAGATTGCTCCGCTAGGTTGAGTAGCCGTTGGCGGAAGCATAGAAAAGAAGAATCCAGCGGAGATAAGAAGCGCCGAAAGCGGCAGTCCAATTCGAACAAGCCACACAAACGGTGCGGGAAGAACCGCCGAATCCGCCAGCACCTGGCAAACCAGCGAAAGAATTACGATAACCCCGGCGTGGGCGTGCCCCGCGCGGAAGAAATTTTGGCGCAGCGGATTGTCCATATATCCGCTGGCTTTGTTCACCAGTGAGGTCAAAAGAAAATACCCACCGTACTGAATCGTGGGAACTGTGATGAGGATGATCCCGGACATTAATCTGGCTTCGCGAGTCATAGGTCCTCCTGGCAGCCATTATCTTTCGAAGTGTGAACTACCGTTGGCCCCATCACTACCTCGGGATACGGCTGGCGGCAAGTACTGTGACACAACTGAATCGCGACAAAAAAGGGCTTACGCCGGGCCCGCGCCATGAGTAATAATTACGCATCGCACGTCATCGGTTCCCACACTTCACCCTATCAACGGAGGTTTCTATGAGCATTAATCAAGATAAACTCCATGAATTTTTGGGCAAAGCCATCGTAGATTTTGGCGCCACCTTTAACGCCGCACTGATCCGCATCGGAGATAAGTTGGGCCTATATAAAGCGCTCGCAAAAAACGGGCCGCAAACCCCAGCGCAACTCGCCAAGGCCACCGGAACATCGGAGCGGTATATCCGCGAATGGCTCAGCGAACAGGCTGCGGGTGGATACGTCACCTACGACGCCGCTAAAGGAACTTTTCATTTAAGTGAAGAGCAGGCATTTGCCATGGCCGACGAATCGAGCCCGGTCTTCCTACCCGGCGCTTTTCAAGTGGCGCTCGCCGCGATCAAAGCGGAAGAGCAAATCACCGAGCGTTTCAAAACCGGCGAAGGCATGGGTTGGCACGAACATCACCACGAACTTTTCGTTGGCACGGAGCGATTTTTTCGCCCGGGTTACGCCGCCAATCTGATCAGCGCATGGATACCCTCGATGGCCGGCGTTGAAGAAAAATTAAAAAAGGGTGCACGGGTAGCCGACGTGGGATGCGGACTAGGCGCCTCCACGATCCTGATGGCCAAGTCGTACCCCAATTCTGAATTTGTAGGATTCGACTATCACGAAAAATCCATCGAGACTGCCAAACAGCGTGCCAAAGACGCGCGGGTTGCCGAGCGCATCCGCTTCGAAGTTGCCAGCGCCAAAAATTATCCCGGCACGGATTACGATTTCGTGACTTTTTTCGATTGCTTGCACGACATGGGTGATCCCGTGGGCGCTTCCACGCATGTCCGCAGCACCCTTAAGAAAGATGGCACCTGGATGATCGTGGAACCTTTTGCCGGCGACAAGCTGGAAGACAATTTGAATCCCATTGGCCGTGCGTTTTACGGAGCCTCTACGTTGCTCTGCACGCCGGCTTCGCTTTCGCAAGAAGTGGGACTTGCGCTCGGAGCCCAGGCCGGTGAGAAACGTTTGCGCGAAGTGGTCACCACCGGAGGCTTTTCGCATTTCCGCCGCGCCACGCAAACTCCGTTTAATTTAATTTTTGAAGCGCGGCCATAAAATCCGGTCTGGTGCCGGCCGGAATTCTGAACGTAATGAAGTTTAATTTAAACTCGGCGCAGAACGATCAGCGTAATCTCCGGTGGTACGCCTATGCGCACCGGAGCCCCGACCGTTCCAAGACCACGATTCACGTAAATCGAGGCCATGCGCGTGGGGTTTACCATGGCCGGAAACCGTGAAACGCGGGGAGCCTCGGAGTAGCCATCCACGCTCGAATAGCGAGGAGTATCCAGCGATGGCGCGAACAGGGGCCGCTGATAAAGCCCCGCGATGTAATCGGTGATGAACCGCGCGGGGCTGAGACGATGATCAAGAATTTCTACCTGAATCTGGCCACCGTGAGTGTGCCCCGCCAGCGAAAGTTCTATGCCCAGTTCCGCCGCGCGCGGAAAAGAATTGGGATTGTGTGAAAGCAGAATATTGGGCATATCCCTGCGAACCAGTTGCTCAACATCTGTGAGCGTTTGTTTTTTGTGACCTGCGCTAGTGCGTTCGCGCTGATAATCGACGCCGATCAAATTGAATTGCGCGCCATTAAAAGTAAGCTGCGCGTTTTCTCCGCGCAACAGTTTCATTCCCGCCTGCGCAAATAACGATTGCGCCAGGTCTTCCACGCGCGCGTAAATTTCATGGTTGCCATTGCAACCCCAGACGCCGAGCGGCGCCCGCAATTGCCGAATTTCGTCAATGCAATCCTGCAACGGGTCGCTCGCGCTGGTGATGAAATCGCCGGTGACTACCGCGAGGTGCGCGCCCAGTTCGTTAGCCATTTCGACGGCGCGTCGTACCTGTGCGCGAGGCATGTAGCCGCTCAGGTGAATATCGCTGATCTGCACGATCGATAGGCCATCGAGCGCGGGATTCAGATTGGAGATCGGAATTTCTTCGCGGCGAACCTGATACTTGAGACGCTCGGCCGCGTACCCGTACATGGCGCCAAGGAATGGTGCGGCTCCCGCGGCGGCCGTAGCGGCACGGAAAAAATAGCGCCGCCCCGGATCGCGGAGTTGTTCCACACTCGCGGCGCTCGAGGGGCTAACGCCGGATTGCGTTGGCGCGGTGGCCGGTTGTGCGTGCCGGCTCCTGCGAATTCCAGTCCATAAAAGGTCCACACCCCGCACAAGTTTTACTGCCACGAAGCCAAAAACCGCGCTGAAAAACCACAAGCCTACCAACGCAGGAAGAATTGTGCCCCTCGGTATCAGATGACGATGACCCATGCGTAAGCCATCTACAAACGCGGAGACTACCAGAAATATCATGGTCAGCCACAACAAGCGTACCGCCACGCGCAGCCATTGGCTCCGAAAATTTGCCGTGGAGCGCCAGATGGCACGGTGCCAGAAGCGCTGCGAAAAGAAAAATAATGACAAAATGCCCACAATAATTACGAAACGAACCACAAAAAAAGCCCAGTTCACGAATGTAATTCCTCGGCTATCTAACCTGATTGTAACACGCCGCTTTTGTGTGCCTTGTAACGGCACCTGCGGCAGTTTCAGGAGTAAGATGTGGGCCAAAGCCCGGCGTCCCGGCTAGGTATTGGTCGAAAATCGGAGGATAGGCATGACAAGAATAATGAAAATGGCGATTGTTTTGTTGTTGCTTACGGGGTGGTGTGGGCGGCCATCACTCGCGCAGCAAAAAAGTGACGCTTCCAAAGCCATGCCCAGCAGTTCACAGATCGTTTTAGCGCAGTGGAATGAAATCGGACGAAAGTTGATCGCCATGGCCGACGATTTTCCCGAGGACAAATACGATTTCAAGCCTACTCCACCGATGCGCAGTTTCGCTGAGCAACTGCTGCACGCGGCGGGGTCGATGGAGTACTTTACCGGCCCAGTTACGGGAAAACCGGTGGGGAGCGAAGATCCTCCGCGCGCTACTTACAAGACCAAGGCGGACGTCGTGGCCTTTGTGAAAAAGGAAGTCGAGGATGGCGCTGCCGCGATCAAAGCAAAAGGCGATAAAGGCATGGCTGATTTGATCGCCGATCCAGAAACCAAACAGCAAATACACGTCTCCGATTTGGCGTACGGTCTGATCGAGCATTCTGGTGAGCACTACGGACAATTGGTGGCTTATTATCGCTTATCTGGATTGGTGCCGCCGGAATCGCGTCCCAAGAAGTAGTCGTATCCCAAGAAGTAGCGTTCAAACTTTGGAACAAATGTGAACGGGCTCGACGATGTATCGCGGGCCCGTTTTCTTTTTCAGCGGCCGTTCTACGCGGGTGCAGCGGCGCCGGCCGCCCCAGTCTGTAGTACGTTCTGGAGCAATGCTGTTAGTTGCGCCGCATCTGTCGCGGGCGGCAAACAACTTTGACCAGCGCAAACAATCGCGACGGGTTTGTCTGCCGCGAGATACGGAAGGGTTTCTTTCAACGCGCCTGCGAGAGCTGCGAGTTTTGTCCCTGGAGTCACGCGAAGCACGGCCTTACCGAAGCGAAATACTCGATGCGCCGCCAATTCAAGTGATTGTGCCACCCAATCATCGGCGGCCCCGGTAATAACAATTTGCAGCGGGTGATGCGCAAAAAGCGTGGCCGCAAGTCCATAGGTCGAGGCAAACATGCCGTACCGCGGTGCGATACCGGCAAAAGCTTCCAACGCTTTTTGCGCGGCGACACGGTAGGTTTCATCGCCACTAAATGATTCGAGACGAAGCAGAGCAATGGCCGCCACGGAATTGGTACCGGGCGTAGGCGAGTCCTGAAACGGTTTACGCCGAACATCCAGGCCGCCCATGGGCGCGGCATCGCTGGGGCGATCGAAAAAACCACCGCCATCAGGATCACCATAGCGAGCGATGGCCAGATTCATAGTTTTCTTCGCAACTTCGAAATAGCGCGATTCCAGGGTGGTTTCGTACGTATCCAGCAACGCCAGCACACCAAAAATCTGATCGTCGAGTGAGCCTTCCAGCGCCGGGCCGCCAACTCGGTGAGCAAACCCACGTGATTCACTCCACACTTCCTTGAGCATGCGTTCCAGAGTTTTCAGCGCAAAGCGGCGGCAACTTTCGGCCACCACGCCGTCCAAAACGCGCGCCACCTCCAGATAAGCGGAAACAAACATGGCGTTCCACGAAACGTACATAGTCTGGTCAATGTAGGGGGTCGGACGTGTCAGCCGGGCGGCAAGCATTTTTGCTTTCGCCTGGGCAATGGTGGCGGCCACCGCCGCCTCTGCCAATCCTAGCTGCTCGGCGATGTCCGCTGCATCGCGGGCAATCCACAAAACATTTTTGGCGGGATTATGGTGCATCTCGCCGTGCGCCTCGACATCGTAATAGAGCTCCATGACACGAGCTTCATCGGGACTCAATGCGGCCCCTAGCTCCTCCAGCGTCCACGTAAAATAATCTCCATCATCGTCCAGCGAGTAATCGGCGTCCTGGCTGGCGTAGAAGCCGCCGTTTTCCCGGTCGGACAATACTGCGTTGACCCACGCAATGATGCCCTCGGCGGTCTGCCGCAGAAATGGGTTCTGCGTAACCTGCCAGCCGTGCAGATAATTTCGCAACAGCTCGGAATTGTCGTAGCTCATCTTTTCGAAATGCGGCACCAGCCATCGTTCGTCCACGGAGTAACGATGAAAGCCGCCCGCAAGCTGATCGTAAACGCCACCGCGTGCCATTTTTTCCAGGGTGCTTTCGGCCATGGCCCGCAAATGCGTTTCGCCGGTTTGTTGGTAACGCTCCAGAATTAAATCCGTTGCCGAAGCGTGAGGAAATTTTGGCGCGCTGCCGAAGCCGCCGTTCTTGATATCAAAAAGCTGAGTAATGGATGCGATTTGCTCGTCCACAATGCCCGGATCAAACGCGGCGTGAGCGCCGGTGAATACTTCCGCTTGCGCCACTGCCTCCGCCAGCGAACTGGCGGCCCGCTCCAGCTCCGCGCGTTTGCTGCGGTACGACTCCGCCACCGCGAGCAGAACCCTGCGGAATCCCGGGCGGCCCATCTGATCCTCGGGCGGAAAATACGTGCCGCCAAAAAACGGACGCCCATCGGGCAGCAAAAATCCAGTTAGCGGCCAACCGCCCTGCCCGGAGATGGAGCTGATTGCCGACTGATAACGCGAATCGACATCGGGCCGCTCATCACGGTCTACCTTCACAGCGATGAAATTGTCGCTGATAATTTTGGCGATGGCGGGATTCTCGTAAGATTCACGGTCGATGACATGACACCAGTGGCACCACACCGCGCCAATGTCTAGCAACATGGGCTTGTCATCAGCTTTCGCGCGTTCGAACGCCGCATCACCCCACTCGTACCAATCGATAGGTTGATGTGCTGCAGATCGCAGATAGGGGCTGGCGGAATCTTTCAGGCGATTTTCAGGATGTGTCGACAAGAAGATCCTTTTAGCGAGGAGATTGCCAGTTTTTATGGCACTTGCGAAGGCGCGTACTAAATAACTTACTGAACGATGTCGCTCGAACCAAGATCACGCGGGTCCAGAGGCTTGCGCCCAGCAAACCCCTCATCCTGGCGGTGATAGAAGCGAATGCGGTCTTCGCCCAGTTTCCAGCACAGATACACATCCTGATTATCGATGATCGCCGGAAAATCCAACAAGCCGACATCCAGATCTTTGATTACGCATCCCGTCTCAATGATTTGCGTGAGCGCGGAATTAAATGTCTCCGCGAGCTGATCGTGTTGCAGGCGCACCGCGGCAAGTTTCTCGTACGGCACGATGACGCCGCCCATCATGGCGATACGTGACGAAACTGCGGACAAATCGCTTTCCAGGCCGGCGAGTTTCTTGCGGCAGCCCATCGCTTCCACCAGCACTGGTTCAATTTCCTTGCGAGCGCGTTCCGCTTCCGTAAGAGTGAAAAGTCGTCGCGGCGGTTCTTGCGCTTCGTCTTGATCTCGGTCGTCGTCTTCGTCTGCCATTTGGGAACCTATTCTGACTGGTCTTTAGTGTGATGCGGAAAAGAGGCAAAGCTGTTCACAAAACAGCATCAACAACCGTAGCTTATACCCCAAATGGTACCGGGTCACTGCCTGGAATCGCGATCAGTTAGCCGCCAATGAAGACCATCGAGCGACTGGGGGGGTGGAAATCCGGTTCGTTGATCCGATGACCTGCTTCCTTTTCCACTACCACCGAAGCGATATAAGTGACGAGATCTTCGTCACTCGCGCCCTCGCGCAAAAGTGATCGCAAATCGTGGTCTTCCTTGCTGAATAAGCATGTTCTAATTTTGCCGTCCGCGGTAAGCCGTATGCGCGAACAGTGCCCGCAGAACGGCTGAGTCACCGGTGCGATTAATCCAATTTCGCCCGGGGTGCCGTCGACAAAGCGGTACTTTCGCGCCGTCTCGCTGTAATGGTGAGGAATTTCTTCCAGCGGCCAGCGGGCGTGAATGCGCCTGTAAACTTCGGCTGCGGGAACCACCAGGTTCCGGTTCCAGTGGTGGTCGGCGTCCAGCGGCATAAATTCGATGAAGCGCATAATCAACGCACGCGCGCGCGCGAAGGCCGCGAAGTCTTCCACCTCGTCATCGTTGATTCCACGCACTAGAACGGCATTTATTTTTGCCGGTGCGAGGGCCGAGGCTTGCACCACATCGATACCGTTCATCACCGAGGCAAATGATTTGGTGCGCGTGATGCGTTCGAATTTCGCGGCATCCAGCGAATCGAGGCTGATATTGATGCGTTGTAAGCCGGCAGAGACCAGCCGCGCGCACCGTTCCGACAACAGATGACCATTCGTGGTCATGGAAATATCTTCAACACCCAGCTCTCGTAGGTGCGCAATGAACTCTTCGACGCCCGGGCGCACCAGCGGCTCGCCACCGGTAACCCGCATCTTTCGAATGCCTAGTGTCTTGAAAATACCTGCGAGACGATAAAGCTCCGGCCATGACAAAATTTCATCGTGATCGCGATAGTTTTCCGGATCCGCGGAGCGGCAGTACACGCAACGGAAATTGCAACGATCCGTGACCGAGATACGCAGATCGGTGATTTGTCTTCCGAACTTGTCGTGAAGCGCCATGTTTATTCAAGGCCCTTAAAAAGCAAAAAGCCCGATCCAGCAAATGGAATCGAGCGCGGTCCGAAATAAGTTCGGAGAAGAGCTCCTTTCCAAGTACCGGGAGGCCCGGGCGTTTCCACCCGAACCCTGAGCGATCAGTCGCCGAGTCAATAGGCGGATCGCATCGTCCCTGGCGCCATCGGTTTTATCTCCGTTTAGGCGGCAGGGATCGGAGTTACAGCACCAGTCTAATCCTCTCCCGGCCACATCGCAATTCGGGTGTGGTAAAGTTCTGCCCACACATGCGCATCTTCGTTTTGGGAGTCGGTGCGACCGGCTCACTCCTTGCACAGCTGCTCGAGCGTCAGGGACACGACGTTTGGTGCGGTGACCGCGACCTGCCCCGCGCGCGCAAATTCCTCGGCAGGAAAAGCACCATTCCGGTCACCGAAGTGAACGCTCGAAATTTGCTCGGTATCGTCCGCGCGGCCCGCGGTTGCCAGCTGATTATCAACGCTTCCGCCTCGGTCTTCAACCAGATCGTCATGCGTGCCGCGCTGCGATTGCGTGCACATTACCTGGACTTAAGCTCGCACTTAACGCGCAATCCCTTTAAGTCCGAACAATTCGCCTTCGCCAAACGTTTTGAAGCCAAGAATCGCGTCGCCTTGATCAACACCGGAGCCGCTCCAGGCTTGACGAATTTGCTGGTAAAGCGCGCCGCGGAATCGCTCCATGAAGTCGAGTCGGTACAGATCCGTTTGTACGAGAGCGCGGAAAGCCGTGACCCTATTTCGCAATGGTCGCCGGAAGTTTCATTCGACGAGGCCATCTCCAGTCCGCGCGTTTACCGCAGCGGAAAATTCCTGATGCAAAAGCGATTTGCGGAGCTGGAGAAATTCAGATTTCCCGAGCCCATCGGACACGCCATCGTGGTATTAGCCGCGCAAGACGAAGTAACCACGCTGCCCTATTTTATTCCCATGCGAAACATGGACGTAAAAATCGGCGGCAACGAATTCGACCGCCTGCGCCGTTGGTACAAACAGGGGAAATTATCCAAATCGCGCGGGATGCTGAAGAAAAATTTCCCTCAAACGTCTTCGCCACGAATGATCGCCAGATTGATCCGGCAGGGTGTGTTGCAAAACGCCCGTTTCGCCGCCGTGGTGCTCGTCAGCGGCATCAAGCGCGGTAAAAAAGAAGACCAGCATTTGCTGATTCGCACCGACTGCATGTTTCCGACCCTCTATCAAATCAGGCAACAGGGCCTCTTCACCACCCCGGTGGCCTACGCGACCGCACACGTCGCCGCGCTATTCATCAAGTTTTTCCCGCGTGATTTGGCCGGCGTCTTCGCCCCAGAAATGCTCCCAGTGGAGATGCGGCGGGCCATTGTGTCCGGGATTCGCGCCCACAGCGTGAGGATCACCCACAAGACCACCGTGTTACGTCGAGCCGGCGACGACGAGGAAATTTAATCGCCTCGATCTGGCTATTCGATCAGCGCCGAGGACATTTTGGCGGTCACAGCAATGGGCTAGTTTCGAAACCGCTTTATTCAGGCCCCGGCCATCTAATGGGTTAGACGAATGCCATTCACGAGCAGCCTCACCATTGCGACCGCAGCAAGGGTGAGCACGAGGTCCAAACGAGTAAAAGAAGGCATTATTTCGACAGGGCGTCTTGCCGGAAAGCCAACCACGGCTCCCAAAACGCCAAACAGCCAAAAGGCTGACCCTCCAATCGTTGACCCGACTAAGAATAGTGGCAGCGGCCAATAAAGCGCTAAGAGTAGAAAAACTCCAAGCAGCCAAGGCGCAAGCGTGGTACAAGCAACAGCCTTGGTGCGGCCGAACTCAGGTGGGGCCCACCGAATCAGCTCTCTTCCGACGTAGTACATGAACCATGGAAGCAATATGAAGCCAATGGCCGAAGCCAGATAAGAAAGAGTCCTGGAAATGTCCAGAAACGTGAAAGCGAGGTGGAAGTCTCCTCCCAGTACTGCGCCAGCAAGCGGGCCGAGGAAGGAATAAATTCCTACCATTGCCATCATCAGGAACGCGAGCCCGGACGGTCTTTCTCTAAATCGCCTTTGATACAGCAGCCAACAAATCCCTCCTACTATCAAACTGAACAAAGGCCCAGAAACAGCGATGATGGCGAGCTGGGTCGTGGACGCTTCTGCAGAATCTGGATTCACCCACATTTGGAAAACCGTGGAGTTGAATCCGAGCAAATAGCCGGTTAGTGCATGAACGAATTCGTGGGGCGTAACATTCAGTGCATAGGCCACTATAAATAACAGGGTGGGTCGAAAAGTGACGCCCCAAGTGTACAATAGGCCGGATTCAGGCGGTTGGCTGTTCATCGCGGAGAAATTGTGGGGCCCGATTCTCCCCCAAAACCCCAATTCTCCTACAATTTGGGCAGAGCAGCTTAAAAACTAGACTCGCGATAAGCCGCGTAAAACATAAACTGACCCTCCACACGTTCAGGCGCTTAGTTGCGGCACCCTGAGGGCGGTGCGATACTTCTTGTTCGCACAGGCAGACGGCGGCCGTCCGCTTTGTCAGCCTTCTGAGGGGGTTTTATGGCGTTTCGGGATAAGTGGATCGAAAAGCGAGAGAGTGAGCAGTCCTCAGGCAACGGTAACCGCAATATGTCCCAGATGCACTGGGCGCGCCGCGGCGTAACTACCGAAGAAATGCGCTTTGTAGCAGGGCGCGAGAAAATCGACCCGGAGCTGATTCGCAGCGAAATCGCGCGTGGGCGCCTGATTATTCCTGCCAATGTGAACCACCGCAACCTGGAACCCAT
>Ga0210394_10000636_pt1 | contig 69334 bp, 52 predicted proteins | sample IncBWC12MmetaG_FD_160121 | JGI IMG/M metagenome (GOLD analysis project Ga0210394, IMG submission 160121) | Forest soil microbial communities from Barre Woods Harvard Forest LTER site, Petersham, Massachusetts, United States - Inc-BW-C-12-M | ecosystem: Environmental > Terrestrial > Soil >... | reverse complement strand
GGACTCGGCGAGTCGCTGCGCTTCGGCCGCTATTGCGCGAGCATCGGCGTACTGCGTCACGCGCACGTACTGGATGACGATGCCGCGTTGGCGGCGGTACGCGCCGGAGGGTTCCACGGGCCGGCGTCCGAGCGCATCTGGGCGCGCCTCGCGGCGCAGCTGGCCCGGGACGAGCAGTAGCGGCAGACGAGGCAGCCCGCATGGCGAAAGCTCCCACGCTCTTTCAACACGCGCAGATCGAGGTCGACTGGATCGGCGCGAGTGAGTTCGAGGCTTACCGCGCCGGCGGGCCGAGGTTGCGTGTCGACGGCGATGCGAACAGCGCGCCAAGTCCCTTCGACGCGCTGCTCGCCGCCCTCGCGACCTGCGCGGCCACGGACGTCGTCTCGATCCTCGCCAAGCAGCGCACGCCGGTCACGGCATTGCATGTCGCCGTGGCCGCGCAGCGCGTCGCTGCGACTCCGCGGCGGCTGGCCGGCGCGATCCTGCATTTCGCGATTTCCGCCCCGGGGACAACCAGCGCAAAAGCGGAGCGCGCGGTCGAGCTCTCCGTGACGAAGTACTGTAGCGTGCGCTCCTCGCTCCTCGCGGAGGTCTCCGTGACCTGGACCGTGGAGCTGAAACACTGACGAAGCGTGGGGTCTGACCAGGTTCGCAAAAAAGTGACCAGAAGCGGGAGACAGTACGCTCGGAGGGGGCCGAGTAAGCGCTGCCTCCCGCCCCTGGTCTATCTGGTCGCTCCACCTGCCTCCATCCATGCCGGAACTTGCTTGGGTTAAGCAATGCAACGCCCGTGCCAACACGGCGCCCAACCCGGCAGCCGAGTCAGGTCAATCACTTAGCTCCATCCCGGTGTTGGTTGGCCGCGCCTGCCGGGCCCGCCGCGCCCGATCGGTGTGCACCGGGCGCGCCAGTGCACGTCCTTGGTGCGCCACGATCCGCCACGATTGCTCCATCGCCCTGCCGCAAGCCCTGCGCAGACTCATTCCTCGAAGCCGCAGCGCACTCTCGAGGAGGAGTCACCCATGCCGGATCGCTTCGAAGCATTCCTCAACGCCGCAAGCCGGCTGGGTGGCGCGCTCGCCCGCTCGCTCGCTGGGCTGCTCGCCCTTCTGTGGCTGCGCCGGGCGCGGCTGCTGCTGGCAGCGCTGCTCGCGCTCGGCGGGTACGCGCTCTGGAGCCATCCGCCCTTCGCCACGGTTCATCGGAGCGAGGTGCTGGTGCGCACCAACGTGCTCGATGGCACGGCGCAGGCTTACAGCACTGGCACCGTGCTCGTGCTGCCGGGCGTGCACCAGGTACGCCGCTACGCGACGCGCGACCAGGTGTACCGTCCGGCGGAGGGCGCGCGCGCGGCGGGTGCGGCGCCGTTTCAGTCGAGCGAGGGGCTCTCGCTCGGCGTCGACCTCACGGTGCGCTGGGCCATCGACCGCGGCCGCATCGCGGAGCGCTCCCGGGAGTTTCCCGACGACCTCGACGCGGACCTGGTGGGTCCGGCGGTGCAGGGCGTGATCTATCCGCTGCTCGCGCGCCACACGGTGCGCGAGATCTTCTCCAGCCAGCGCGCCGCGATCCAGGAGGAAATGAGCCGCGCACTCGCGCCTAAGCTCGCTGCTCTCGGACTCGTGCTGCGCGGCGTCGACATGGGACAGGTGGATCTGCCTGAGGACTATCGCGGCGAGATGGACAAGCTGCTCGCCGAGGAGCTCGAGACCGAGAAGATCCGCTACACGCTCGAGCTCAAGGAAGCGCAGGTGAAGGAGATGCAGCTGGCCGCCGAAGCCGACAAGGTACGACGGCAGAAGGCGGCCGAGGCGGCCGGCGAGGAACAGGTGATCGCGGCGCGCGCGCAGGAGGAGACCATGAAGCACATCCTGCCCTTCAAGCAGAAGCAGATCGAGCAGCGGCGCCTCGAGGCGGAGGCGGAGAAGGTGGCCCGCATCCGTAACGCCGAGGGCGCCGCCGAGGCGCGCCGCATCGAGGCGCAGGGCGAGGCGGATTCGCGCCAGAAACTGGCCGACGCCGAGGCCTATCGGGTGGAGCTGGTCGGCAAGAGCAACGCGGGGCAGATGCAGCGCGAGGGCGCGCTCATCGCGCAGTACCCGCTGCTGATCCAGAAGACACTCGCCGACAAGCTCTCCGACAAGGTGCAGGTGATCATCGCGCCGACGCCGGCGCCCGGTCAGTTCATCGGCTCGAACCTGCTCGGCATCGAGTCGCCGAAGGAGCGGCGCTGATGTGGCTGGCGTTCGCCGCGGCGCTGGCGATCGTCACGGAGGATCACGCGGCGCTGCGGGCGGCGCCGCGCGCCGGCGCCACCGAGCTCGAGACGCTCTGGCAGGGTGACGTGCTCGAGGTGCGCGCCGAGCGCGCCGGCTATCTCAAGGTCTACGACTACCGGCGCGAGCGCGGTGGGTTCCTGCGCGTTGACGCGGCGCGCGCTGTCGGCGTCGACGAGAGCGACGCGCCGGAGTTGCTCGCGGTGCTGCGGTTCCTGCGCGACCGGCCGGGCTCCGAGGCACTCGGTATCAGTTTCGGTGCGGCGTACCTGCGGGCCGCGCCGGCACGCTCGCTCACCGCCGAGCCGCTCGATGCGATCGCCGCCATGGCCGAGCGGCTCGCAAGCGACGCCTCGGGCAGCCACGCCGGCCACGCCGACGTCGCCGCGCACCTCGCGGTGGTCGAGCAGCTCGGCATTCACATGCTGAGCTTCGAGCGCAATGGACGGATGCAGGTCTGCTACGACGGCGAGCTTGATCGGCGCGTACTGTCGCTCCCGCAGGCGAGCGACGCCGAGCGCGCGCGCGCGGCCCTCGGTCTTACGCGTCCCGAGTGTGTCGACCCTTCAGTCGGGGCGCTGCTGCGCTCGCCGCTCGACGCCGAGCGGCGCGCGGTGCTCGACGGCGTAGACGAGCGGCAGCTGACCCCCCTGATGCGCAGCCGCCTGCACGCGCGCCGCGCGGCGGTCTGGGCCGCGAGCGCCTATGGGGCGGCGCGGCGCCGCGAGCCGGCGGACGCGTTGGCCCGGCGCGCCCTCGAGGAACTCCTCGCGGTGCACCCGGAAGAGCTCGGCGAGGACCGCCAGGGCGAGTATCGCGATGCGCTGTTGCGTGTCGGCGCGGTGCGCTGGGCGGCGGCACCACCGGCGGCCTCGGGGCCCCTGGAGCTCGAGACGCTGCCGGGGGAACCGGGGCAGACCTGTGTGATGCTGAAGGACGCGCGTCGCGGCGGAACGCCGCTGGTGCGGCGGTGCACTTACGGGATCGTCTGGGCGGCATCCGCGCGGCCGATCGCGGCGGCGCACGCGCTGGTGCTCGCGGTGCAACCACTCGAGACCTGGCGGGAGCTGTGGGTATTTCATGAGAGCGCCGCGGGGTGGAGCGTGGATGTCCTCTCGCCAGGTCTCGAGGACCCGGAGCAGGGCTACGTCGACTTCGCGGGTTTCGCGCCGGCCACCCACCGCCTCCTGATCGCGCGCGAGGTCGAGGAGCACGGACGTTTTCGCCGGCGCTTCGAGGAGCTGCGCATCGAGAATCTTGCGCTGGTGCGCGCGGCGAGCGCGCCGGAGCTGCTCGCCGACTTCGGTCGCTGGCAGGACGCCGCTTGGCGGCGCGACACGCTCGCGTTGCACTGATAGCATCGTGAGCGATGTCAGGGCTGCTGCGAATCACGATGCTGCTCGCTTGCGGCGTCGCACCGCTGCTGGCGGTTGCCGGCGATGCGGAGATGTTCGACACCGTCCCGCTCGGCACGGCGGCAGCCCTGCTGCCGCCGGAGCTGGCAGCGGGCCCCGATTTCCACGTCGTCGATCCCGTTCAGGGCGACGGTCTCATGAACCGCTTCGTGCTGGAGAGCCGCTTCGGCACCTTCAGCGCCTACGGCCGCCAGGCGCTCGCGGTTCGCGTGCAGGAGGTGGCGGCGCTGCGTGAGCTCGCGCGGACTTCGGACATTGCGATCGCCGCGGGCGGCGTCGAGCAGGGAGTGCAGTCCGAGGTCAAGACCGCCGCCGGCGTCGTGACGCACCCGGTCGAGACCGTCGCCGGGATCCCGAAGGGCATCGCACACCTGTTCGGCGGCTACCGGGCGCGCGGCGAAGAGGCGGCCGCGGATGCCAAACAGGACCTGAGTGCCGCGCGCGCCGGCGCCGCTGACGGCGGCGTCGCGCATGCCGCCGGCCAGGGTGCGCACGCCGCGAAGAGCTACGCCGAGCATTACCTCGGGGTCACGGGCGCCGAGCGCGACTACTATCGCAAGCTCGGCGTCGATCCGTACACCGATAACCAGGTGCTGCGCGACACCGTCCGCCACGACGCGCGCATCCGCGCCGCCGCGGGTTTCGGCATGAAGTTCGTCGGCCTTCCCGGCATTCCCGGCATCGGCCTCACGCAGCGCGCGGTCGATGCGATCTACAAGGAGGACCCGGCGGTGACCCGCCGGCGGACCCGCGCGACGCTCGCCGGTTTCGGCCTCAGCGCTGCGGAGACCGACGCCTTCCTCAATGCGCCGCTCCTGAGTCCCACGCGCCAGGTGCTGCTGCTCGCGGATGCCGAAGCACTCGCGGGGGTTGCGGGTCGCGGCGAGCTGTTCCGCCACGCGCTCGGGCTCACCGCACCCGAGGAGGTCCAGGTGTACCTGGCGAGCGCCGCCATCCTGGTCACGGCACACGCGAGCGAGCCGGTCGCCGCGATCGTCTCGGGTCTACGGTTGCCGGCGGCGCTGCGGGCCGACGGCCGGCTCATCGTCTGCGGCGCGTTCGAGTCAATCTACTGGACGGCGGATGTCGCACAGCTCGAAGCGCAGCTCGAGGCGGATCTGCCGGCACAGCCGCAGCCGGTGGCGCGTGAGTTGTGGGTCGCAGGGACGTTGTCCGATCGCGCCCGCGCCGCGCTCGCGAGCCGCGGCTGGGAGCTGCGACCTCAGAACTTGCCCCCGTAGGCCAGGTGCCCCTGCGGCGTCTCGCAGGCGATATCGAGGGTGGCTACCTGCTGCGTGGCCGGATCGAAGCGGTGGCCGTCGCCGTCGATGAATTCGCCGCTCTCGATGAGCGCCGCATCGGTGATCCCGGGTTTGATCGCGGCCAGCTCGCGCGTGTAGCCGGAAGAGATGCCCCGGGCGTTGAGGCTCAGCTGGCAGTTGCCCCACGCGAACGGATCGCCGTTCTCCACCCGGAAGAGGAACAGCTTGCGGTTGTAGCCGATCTTGGCGGTGAGCCCCGGGCCCGCCCGCGTCGGCTGGGCGATGCTGGTCTCGGGCGAAACCGCCTGCGCCGGCTCGGCCGAGCCCTGGTACTGGGTGCTCAGACGCCAGATGAGCGCTCCGGCGCACACCACCGCGATGATCAGGATGCCGGAGAGCTCGACCGGCGAGGCACTCTTGCGGAACGGGCGGCCGCAATGCGGGCAGGCAACGGCGGTCGAGGAGACGTCGTTCCCACAGTCGGGGCACTTGCGCAGACTCACCGGCGCATTGTCGCGCTCGGAGAGGCTTTTGTCAGTGCGGCGAGAAGCGCATCGGCAGCGCGCGACAGCGGACCGGACGCAGCCTTTTGCAACCCGCCACCGCGGGCTGCGCGGGAGTGCGATGCGCAAGGCCGGCGCGCGGCCGGCGCGGACGCCTCGAGTCGTTGGCGGAGCAGGACGCCAGGCGCGGTGCGGCCATGGGCGCGGGTGGCGCGGGGGGTTTCAGGCCTGCTGAGCGCGCGGCACGCGCGTCAGACCGGCGGCGAGCCCGGTGCGGCTGCCAGCCTGATCGAGCAGCATTTCGCCGAACAGCTCGGCGGGCTGCGGCTCGCAGCAATAGTAGCCCTGCCACTGGTCGCAGCCGAGCGCGCGGACGCAGCGCAGCTGCTCCTCGGTCTCGACGCCTTCGGCCACCACGTGCAGGTTGACACTGTGGGCGAGTGAGATGATGGCCCGCACGATCGATTCGTCGGTGCGGCTGGTGGCGAGGTCGCGCACGAAGCTGCGGTCGATCTTCAACTTGTCGATCGGGAAGCGGCGCAGGTAGCTCAAGCTCGAGTAGCCGGTGCCGAAGTCATCGACCGCGACGGTGACGCCCATCTTGCGCAGCTGCTTGAGCACGCCCACCGACTCCTCGGGGTTGGTCATGACCGCACTCTCGGTGAGCTCGATCTCCAGGACGCGCGGGTCGAGGTTCTCGGTGGCGAGCGCCGAGCGGATGACGTCGACGAGGTTCTGGTGGCGGAACTGCGTGGCCGAGAGGTTCACGGCGAGCCGGATCTGCGAGCCGTGGTCGAGTTGCCAGGCGGCGGCCTTGCGGCACGCCTCGCGAATGACCCACTCGCCGAGCGGGATCATGAGGCCGGTCTCCTCGGCGAGCGGAATGAAGGAGGAGGGCCCGATCACGCCGCGCAGCGGGTGGCGCCAGCGCAGCAGCGCCTCGGCGGTGACGATGCGGCCGGTCTTGGCCGACATCACCGGCTGGAACGACAGCTCGAACTCGCCCGCCGCCAGCGCGCGGCGCAGGTCGTTCTCGAGCGCCAGGCGCTCGTGCATCGAGTCGGTCATGCCACGCTGGAAGAACTGCACCTCGCCGCCGCGCTCCTTGGCGAGCGCCATGGCGACCTCGGCGTGGGCCAGCAGATCGTCGACGCGCCGGCCGTCATCCGGCCAGACGCTGACGCCGATGCTCGGACGCACGTTCACGTCGGCGCCATTGATGGAGAAGGGCTCGTGCAACTCCGCGAGGATGGCGCGCGTGATGGCCTCGGCGTCGACGCGCGCGGCGAGGCTGTCGATCAGCACCACGAACTCGTCGCTCCCGAGGCGCGCCAGGAGATCGCCCGGGCGCAGCACCGCGCCGACGCGGCGTGCGACCTCGGACAGCAGCCAGTCGCCGGCGCCATGGCCGAGGGAGTGGTTGAGGGAGCTGAAATGATCGAGGTCGAGCACCGCCACCGCGATGGCGCGCTCGGGGCGGCCGGTGTCGGCTACGGCCTGGGCGAGCCGCTCCTTGAAGAGCAGCCAGTTCGGCAGACCGGTGAGCGAGTCATGGGTGGCAAGGTACTGCAGGCGCGTGTGCACTTCCTCGAGCTCGCGGGAGCACTGCGCGGTGCGCTCAGCGAGTCGGCGCTCGTAGAAGACCGCGATGCGGGTGACGACGAGAATGGCGGCGCCGGCGGCACCGAGCGCAATCCCGAGCAGCTCCCGGCCGGCGCCCGGGCCCTGACCGAAGTGGCCGAAGTCGAAGGTCGCGCCCTGCCAGGCGCTCACCGGCATGAGGAGCAGGGCCGCCGCGCCGAGCAGCGCCGCGGCCGCTTTGCCGACCACGCCGGCCCAGGAGGGCTTCGGTCCCACGCGGTAGCGCAGCCAGAAAGCGCTGGTGAAGGCCGCGAAGGCCAGGGCCATGGAGAGGATGAGGGGGCGGATGATGCCCCCGGCAGGGCGCGCCGGACCGAGCGCAGCGACCGTAGTCCAATAGGTCGCGGAGATCCCTGCCGCGGCCGCCGTGCTCCCGGCCAGAATTCTCGAGGTGCTTGGCTCGCTCCCTGCGAACACCGCAAGCATTCCCATGAGGTCGAGCACGGCGACCGCGAACGCTGCAAATAGAATGGTGACGTCGGTGTCGGCCCAGCTCTGGGTGCCGAGGGCCAGCAGGCCCACCAGATCGAGGCACCACAGCCCCGCACCAAGCGCGAGTGCGCCGGACACAGTCCGACACAGCACGCGCCGGCGCGAAGAGGCCGACAAGCGTGTGGTTACATCCAATGTAGTGTGGGAAGCGGCTAGGGCTATCACTGCCGCTAGCATTGCGAGCCACCCATCGACCGTCACGCCCAATACCGTCCGTGGTTGTCAACGCCTTCCATGGGGACGCAAGTTACCGGCAGGCGCGCCGCCGCAGAATTGCAAGGATTGGGTAAAAGCCCTCAGGGAGAGTGTGTAGGCGAGCCGCCCACGCTCGCCGTGGAGCGGGGAAAACCCGCGAACGTGCGCTGATTCCGGGCCATTACGGCACGCCAGCGCAATTTGAGATAGGCCTATCTCAGATCTCGATGATCTTGTTGCGCACCGCGTATTTGACCAGATCCGAGAGCGAGGCGAACTCCATCTTGCGCATTATGTTGCTACGATGGGTCTCGGCGGTCTTGACGCTGATGCCGAGCGCGCGCGCCACGTCCTTGTTGCTCGCGCCCTCGGCGAGCAGCTGCACGATCTCCCGCTCGCGCGCGGAGAGCGTCTGTCCGCCATGCGGGGCCTCGCCGTCACCGCCGCTGCCGCCGCGCAGGTACCCCTCGAGCACCAGGCGCGCCACCTTGGAGGTGAAGAAGGTCTGCCCCTCCAGCAGCGCCTCCACGGCGCGCACCAGGATCCGCCCGGCATCGGACTTGAGCACGTAGCCGCGCGCGCCGGCATTGAGCACCTCGCGCACCAGCTGCTCGGACTCGTGTGCGGTGAGGATCAGGATGCAGGTCTCGGGACGCACCGCGAGGATACGGCGGGTCGCATCGAGCCCGTTGAGCTCGGGCATGCTGAGGTCAAGGATGGCGATGTCGGGCTTGTGCATCTCGACGAGCGCCGCCGCCTCGCGACCGTTATCGGCCTGTGCGACCACGGTCCAGCGCTCGACATCGGCGAGCGTCGATACCACCCCACGCCGCACCATCTCATGATCGTCGGCGATCACGATGCGGGCGGCGCGCGGCCGCGGCTCAGGCACTGCGTGCCTCGGAGAGGGCCTGCAGCGGCACCGTGGCGCGGATGCGCGTGCCGGCTCCCGCGGATTCCACCGCAAACGTGCCGCCAACCTGGCGAATGCGCTCGCGCATGCCGGCGAGGCCGACGCCGAGCGTCGGCAGGCCGGCGCCCCGGGCGCCGTCGCGCCGCGCGATGCCGCGTCCCGCATCCTCGACCTCGAGGCTGACCGTGTGCGCCAGGATCGCGAGTCGCACCGCGACCCACGGGCTCGCCGAGTGGCGCTGGACGTTGGTGAGCGCCTCCTGCGCGACGCGGAACAGCGTCAGCTCGTTGGCGGCGGAGAGGCGCGGCATGGCCTCGGGCAGATCGAGCTGCACCTCGATGCCGCTGCGGTCGCGCAGACCATCCGCCAGCCAGCGCAGTGCGCTCACCAGTCCGAGCTCATCGAGCAGCGGCGGATGCAGCAGGTAGGAGGCGGTGCGGATCTCCGTCGAGCATTGCCGCGCGAGCCGCACGGCATTAGCCAGCAGCTCACGCGGCTTCGCCGCGAGCGAGCGGCCGGCCTCCGACAGCCGCGCGAGGTCGAGCTCGAGCGCCGCGAGCGTCTGGCCGGTCGAGTCGTGCAGGTCGCGGCCGATGCGCCGGCGCTCCTCGTTCTGGATGCGCGTCAGCTCGCCGGCGAGCACCTGCAGGTCCGCCAGCACCTGCTCGCGCTCGAAGTCGAGCAGTACCTGGGCCACCTGGTCGGCGACTCCGCCGACGAAGTTGGCTTCGTCCGGGAACCACTGGCGCGGGCCGTCGAGCTGCGATGCCGAGACGACGCCGGCGAGCTCGCCGGCGCGCCAGATGGCGGCGGCGAGGAGCGCGCGCGAGCTCGCGAGCGGCTTGGTCGCGTCGCTGAAGCCGCGCAGCCGCTCCTCGGTGGTGACGTCGGCGCTGCGGAAGACGCGCTCGGTGCGCAGCATGCCGATGTAGGTGCCGAGCCGGCTCATCGGGAAGCGCGGCGGCTCGACCTGCGCGCCACCGCGCTCGTAACGCGCCGCGCAGGCGAGCGTGGCTCCCTGCTCCTCGAGCATCCAGATCGCGACGCGGTCGGCGCCGAGCACCTGGGCGGCATCGGCGCAGATGCCATCGAGTGCCGCGTCGACGCCGCTCCAGCCGCTGCCGCGGTTACGGCTCGAGACGCGCAGCAGCGCATCCGACTGGCGCTGCATGCGCTCGACGCGGGCCCCTTCGGCTTCCTCCTGTTGCCGGCGCGCGGTGATGTCGCGCATGAGGCTCTGCACGGCGGGCGCCCCCTCGTACTCGATGGGGACACCCTGCACCTCGACCCAGATCATGGCGCCGTCGAGCCGCCGGATGCGTGTCTCGCGCGGCGCGACCGGCTGCCCCTGCTCGATGATGCGCCGGGTGCGCTCGGCCAGCACCTTGCGATCCGGCTCGGTCACGAACGACAGCACCGAAAGGCCGTTCAGTACGTCATCGGGCGTCGCGCCGATCAGCGTGCGCGCCGCGGCGTTGGCGAACAGCACCTCCTCGCCGCGATGCACGAATACCGCCTCGGGCATCGCATCGACCAGCGCGCGGTAGCGGCCCTCGCTCTCGAGCCGTTGCCGCTCGGCGCGCTTCGCCTCGGTGAGGTCGTGCACCACCGCGAGCGTCAGGTCGGTCTTGCCCTCCCTGAGGATGCTCAGGTCCACCTCGGCCGGGAATGTCTCCCCGGTGTCGACCCGCTTGTGCAGCCATTCGAAGCTCGCATTGCCTTCGCGCATCGCCTGCTCGATGCGCCGCTGCCGAACGAGGGCCGAGGGCTGGCCGTCGGGCTGCTCGAGCGGGGAGATCTTCTCGGGCGTGAGCGCGCGCACCGCCTCCTGATCGGGCAGCCCGAACATGCGCAGCGCGGTGTCGTTGGCGGTAATGAAGCGCTCGCCCTCACCGAGGAACACGCTGAAGGAGGTGTTGTTGAACAGCGTGCGGTAGTGGACCTCGCGGTTGCGCAGCGCCCGCAGCGAGTGGCTGAGGAGAAAGGTCATGGCGAGCACCAGCGCGGAGAACGCGCCCGTCACCACCAGCGTCGTGACCGTGCGCTCGTGCCAGGCCGTGAGGATCGCATCGAGCGGCCGCGCGGTGACGATCAGGCTCGGGTACTGGCGCAGCTGTGCGAAGCCGTAGACCACCCGGCCGCCGAACACAGACGAGGCGCCCTCGATGGTTCCCGAGTCCCAGCCGCTCGCGAGGTAGTGCTTGGCCTCCTGAAAGCTCGCCGAGTTGGCGTAGCTGTGCCCGACCAGGTTGTGCCCCGGCTTGTCCTCCATGGCCGCGAGCAGCATGCCGTCCATGGTGACGAGGAAGATGATGCCGCCGGGTCCGCCGAGCTGCGGGCGCAGCGAGTCGAACGCCCGGAAGTCGAACAATGCGCCGGCCCAGAGGTCAGGGTTGCGCGCCGAGCCGACCCGGCGCGCGATCGGCACCAGCATGTGCTCGCCGGCCGCTTCCGTGGGGCGGTCGGGATCGGGGATCGGCGCGCCGATCCACACGTCCGAACCCTGCGACTCGGACGATTCGAGTGCGGTGAACCATTTCGGCGGCGCGCCGCTCACGTCGTACGACCCCGCGCGTCCGGCGCGTGCGAAGCGCGAGCCGTCGGCGACGAAGATGGAGCGTACGTATTGCCCGCCGCTCATCGCCATGCCGAGCTCGGGGCTCAGGTCCCGGTCCGCCACGTTGGCGAGACCCCCGGTGGCCTCGATCTCATGGGCGCGGGTCACCGCCGCGCCGACCCCGTCGCTGATCATCGCGAACGCGCTTTGCTCGAGCGCCACCGCCACCGCGCGCAGCCGATTGCTCTCGGACTGGTAGGTTTCTTCGCGGTCGGTACGGATGCGCTGCGCGGAGTAGGCCCAGCCGGTGGCGAGCACCAGCGCCGCATAGAGCAGCAGCGTCCAGCTCAGACTGGACGGAAGCAGTAGCGATGCGTCGCCGGAGCCCGGGCTGGCACGTAGTTTCGCAGCCTGATCCATGTGCGGGGCCGCGGTGGTTGTTGTGCGGCCAGTGTGCGCCAAAGCACGGCCGGAGGCTATGCCCGGCCGGTCAACCCGGGAACCGTCTGGCTCGTTGTCGGGGCAGACGGCTTAGGACAGGTAAGGTTAAATTGCGTCCATCGGCGCAGGCAGCGCCGCGGAGGAACGACTTATGTGGGTCACGAATCCGAAGGCTGCGCGGTACTTAGGTCCGCTGGCGGGTCTGCTCCTGGGCCTGCCGGCCGCAGCGGCAGACACCGGCGCTCCCGCGGCGGCAGCCCCCGTTGCGCAGCCGGCGGTGTGGACGCAGAAGCAGCTGAACTTCCTCTTTCAGGGGTTCACCACCCATTACTCCTGCGACGGGCTCGAGGGCAAGATCAAGCACGTGGTCAGGGACCTCGGTGCGCGCGGCGACTTCGAGGTGCACTCCTATGGCTGTGCGACGCCCTCTGGCCGCCCGGATCCGTTCCCGTCCGTGAGCATCAGGATGAGTGTGCTGGAACCGGCGCCGGCGGGCGCCCCCGCATCGGACGTCGTGGCTGCCCACTGGCAGCGGGTGGATCTGCACCTCGACAAGGATCCGGTGTGGGAGGCGGGCGACTGCGAGCTGCTCGAGCAGATCAAGCAGAAGCTGCTGCCGCTCTTCGCGACGCGCGACGTCGATTTCGCCTCCAACTGCGTCCCGCATCAGCTCACCCTCGGCACACGCCTGTCGGCCGGCCTGCTCGTTCCCGATAAGCGCGGATGAGCGCGCCGGAGGGGCCCGCGGGGGCGGGCTCCCGGTTTCCCGTGGCGCTCGCGGCGCTCCTCGGGGCGGCGCTCATGATCAACTACGTCGATCGCGGCACCATCTCTACCGCCGCGCCACTCATCGAGAAGGAGCTCGGCCTCACACCCAGCCAGCTGGGCTGGATACTGTCGGCATTCTTCTGGGCATACGTTCCAGCGCAGCCGCTCATGGGTTACCTCGCCGACCGCTTCGGGGCGGCGCGGGTGCTGGCCGGCGGCTTCACCTTGTGGTCCGCGGCGACGGTGTTTGCCGGCGTGTCAGCCGGCGTGCGCACGCTCGTCGGCGCACGGCTCGTCATGGGTGCCGGCGAATCGGTGACGTATCCGAGCGCTCTCGCTTTGCTCGCGCAGGGTGTGACCGATCGCCATCGGGCGCGCGCCACCAGCCTGCTGCAGCTCGGCGGAATGATCGGACCGGCCCTCGGCACCACCGTGAGTGTCCTGATCATGGCGCGTTATGGCTGGCGCGCGATGTTCATCTCGCTCGGGCTCGCTTCGCTCCTGTGGCTCATTCCGTGGTCACGGCGGCTGAAGCAGACGGCGCGCGGCCGCGCCCCGGGTGCGCAGCAGGGGCCCACCTATCGCGATATCCTCAGCCAGCGTGGCCTGTGGGGCACGATGCTCGGCAATTTCTGCTCCAACTACGCCTTCTACTTCGTGTTCAGCTCGCTGCCGCTGTATCTGGTGCATGAACGCGGGCTCTCACTGCTCTCGATGGGCTCTCTCACGACCGGGTTCTATCTGGCGGACTCGGTGAGTGTGCTGGCGACGGGCTGGTGGCTGGACGCCTGGACGCGGCGCGGTGCGAGCGCGAACAAGGCCTACAAGACCGCGCTCATCGTGAGCGCGGCCGGAGTGGGTGCCTGTCTGCTCGGCTCGGGCAGCGCACCCCTCGGCGCCGCAGCGGCGCTGTTGGTTGCCGCGGGCGTCATGGATGGGATGAACGCGCCGTCGGTGTGCTCGCTGGTGCAGCGCTTCGCGGGACCGTTGGCAACGGGGCGCTGGATGGGAGTCCAGAACGCGGTGTCGAACGTCGCCGGGATCGTGGCGCCCGTGGCCGCCGGGTATCTGGTCGAAGCGACCGGACACTACACGGCCGCTCTTTACATGGCGGGTGTAATCGCCCTCATCGGGATGTTCGCCTGGGTGGTCATTGTGCCGCCGGTCGAGCCGGTCGACTGGAGCCGGGCGGAGGCTAGGAATAGATCCGCGCCCGTTCCTGATCCGCAATGATGTCGCGCGCCGCGAGGTACAGGTGCGCCGCGGCCCACAGACCCGTCGGCACGATGCACAGCATCGCGAGGCGCAGTGCGTCCGCCTCATTGAGGTGATAGCGCAGGAACCAGTCGTTCAGCAGGCCGATCACGTTCGGCGTGATGACGAGATTGCCGAGGTTGGCGAGGAACAGCACCATCGCGCAGAACATGGCGCGCATGCGGCAGGGCGCGAGGTTGTTGAGCAGCCCGAAGCCCGGTCCGATGTAAAAGTAGATCGCGGGGATGTAGATCCACAGCATCGCCTTGGCGAGCGCGAGATCGCGCGTCCAGTAAACCACTCCCGAGGCGACGGTGGCGATGGCGACGCCGGCCGCGAGCAGCCACACGATGCGCCGCGCATCCACCATGGTGCTGCGGGCCATGAGCCAGCCGGTCGCAAGCGTCGCGAGCCCGCCGCCCCACAGGTGCATGTTCTGCGTGACATCGCCCGCCTGGCCGACCGTCAGGTGGTAAGTGCGCTGCAGGAACGTCGGCGTCCAGAACATGAGTCCCCAGCCCCACAGCGCGCACACCGCCGTGCCGAGCATGGTGTGGACGCCCGAGCGCTGCTGCCACATGAAGCGCATGGTGGCCTCGACCGAAGGGGCGAGGGCGTCCTTGCCGGCATCGAGGCAGCCGCGCGCGGGCTCGCGCACCGTGAGCCACACGGCCACGCCGGCCAGTACTCCGGGAACACCGAGCGCATAGAACACTGCGCGCCACCCGTACTGATCGGCGATGGCGCCGGCGACGTTGTAGCCGAGCCAGGCGCCGATCGGTGCGCCGAGCGAGAACACGGTGAGCGCCATGGGCCGCCGCGCGGTCGGGAAGTAGTCCGACAGCAGTGAGTTCGCGCCCGGGGTGCCACCCGCCTCGCCGACCGTCACCCCGACGCGCGCCAGGAAGAACTCGACCGAAGTGCGCGCCAGGCCGCAGACCGCGGTCATGATCGACCACAGCACCAGGCACACCGCGACGATCTTGCGGCGGTTATAGCGGTCGATGAGCCAGGAAAGAGGGAAGCCGAGCAGGATGTAGAACACACCGAACGCCATCCCGGTGAGGAGCGACACGCCAAGGTTCGTGAGGTGCAGCTCGTTGCGGATCGGATCGAGCACCGTCGACACGACGTAGCGGTCCGCGATGCTGAGCGTGTAGACGAGGCACATCATGATGAGCACGTACCAGCGCTCCGTGAAGGAGGCCGACTGCGGCGCGGCGAGCTTGAGGACCGGACTCCCCGGTGCGACGTCCGACTGCAGCTCGCTCATGGGATCCCGCCTGGCATGGAGTGCAGATGAGGTTACGCCTGCGGCGCGCGGCTGTCTTGCAGGATCAGGTCGGCGCCCTTCTCGGCGAGCATCATCACCGGCGCGTTGGTATTGCCCGAGGTGACGTTGGGAAAAGCCGAGGCATCGACGACGCGCAGGCCCGTCACGCCGCGCACCCGTAAGCGCGCGTCGAGCACCGAGGTGCGCGGATCCGAGCCCATCATGCAGGTGCCGCAGGCGTGGAACACCGAGCCCGAGCGCTGGCGGAAATCCGCGAGCAGCTGCGCCTCGCTGGTCACCGCGACCCCGGGCTCGCGCTCGGCCTCGATGATGGCGGCGAGCGGCGCGGCGGCGGCGATCCGCCGCACCAGCCGCGCGCCCTCGCAGACGTCGCGGATGTCCTCGGGCGCCGCCAGCGCGTTCGGCTGAATGGCCGGAGCCTTCAGCGGGTCGAGCGAGCGGATGTGAATGCTGCCGCGGCTCACCGGACGGCAGGTGTTGAAGGACATCAGGAACCCGGCGTAAGGATCCGGGTTCATCAGACGGCGCTTCGAGCCGAGCGTGGTAGTCGAGTAGCTCGCCGGGTTGAAATAGATGTGCATGTTGGGCCGGGTGAGCCCCGCACGGCTGCGCAGGAACGCGCCCGCCTGGTTGACGCTCATCGCCAGCGGACCGCTGCGGCCGCCGAGCGCGTAGCGCAGCGCCGCGCGCACCTTGCCGAGGAACGGTGCGAGTTCGTTGTTGAGCGTGGGCACGCGCGAGCGGTAGTAGTAGTTGACGGCGAGGTGGTCCTGCAGCCCCTGGCCGACCGCGGGCGAGTGCGCGACTACCGGGATGCCAAAGCGCCGCAGCAGCTCGTTGTCGCCGATGCCGGAGAGCTCGAGCAGTTGCGGCGAGTTGATCGCGCCGCCCGCGAGGATCACCTCGCGCCGCGCCTGCGCCACCTGCCTGGCGCCGCTCGCGACGAACTCGACCCCGGTGGCGCGCCGGCCTTCGAACAGCACGCGCGTCGCCTGGGCGCGCAGGCGGATCGTGAGGTTCGCACGGTGCCGCACGGGGCGCAGGTACGCATTCGAGGCCGACTCGCGCACGCCGTCCCGGATGGTCACCTCCCACAGTCCCGAGCCCTCCGACTGCGCGCCGTTGAAGTCGGGCGTGCGGGGGATGCTCAAGCTATCGCAGGCCTCGAGAAAGGTATGGCACAAGGGATGCACCCACGCCGACACATCGCTCACGCCCACCGGGCCGCTCTCGCCGTGGTACTCGGGGTCGCCGAAGGGGTGATCCTCGAGCTTCCTGAAGTAGGGGAGCACGTCGCGGAAGGACCAGCCGGGGTTGCCGGCCGCCGCCCAGTCGTCGAAGTCCTGCGGCTGGCCGCGCACGTACACCATGGCGTTGATGGAGCTCGAGCCGCCGAGCACCTTGCCGCGGGGCCAGAACTGGCTGCGGCCGTCGAGCGTCGGGTCGGGGTCCGCCTGGTACATCCAGTTGAAACGCGGATCGTTGAAAGTACGGCCGTAACCGATGGGCACCTGAATCCAGGGGGAGCGGTCCGGACCGCCCGCCTCGAGCAGCAGCACGGTTGCCGTGCCGCCCGCCGACAGGCGGTTGGCGAGCACGCAGCCGGCGGCGCCCGCGCCGATCACGATGTAGTCATGGTCAGCCATCTGTGGTTAGCATCGCACGATGAAGCTCACGGACATACAGACCTTCGTCGCCGGTAATCCTCCGCCGCACTACGGCGGGCTTTACTTCGTGTTCGTCAAACTCACCACCGACGGCAACGTGCACGGGGTGGGCGAGGCCTACGGTCTGCCGTTCCACCCCGACCTGGTCGCGCGCATGCTGGAGGATGTCTTTGAGCGCTATCTCGCCGGCGAGGACCCGCACCACATCGAGAAGATCTGGCGGCGCGTCTATTCCGCGGGCTACACCCAGCACCCGGACCTGACGCTCATGGGCGTGTTGTCGGCGCTCGAGATGGCCTGCTGGGACATCGTCGGCAAGGAGGCGGGGCAGCCGGTCTACAACCTCCTCGGCGGGCGTGTGCACGAGCGGCTGCGCAGCTACACCTATATTTATGCGCGGCCGGGGGACAAGACCGACGTCTACCAGGACCCGGAGCTCTCGGCCGAGCGCGCCGTCGAGTACGTGGCGCAGGGCTTCACCGCCATCAAGTTCGACCCCGCCGGTCCCTACAGCGCTTTCGATGGGCGCCAGCTGTCGCTCGCGCAGCTCGAGCTGTGCGAGCGTTTCATGCAGCGGCTGCGGGCGGCGGTCGGACTTAAGGCGGACCTGCTCTTCGGCACCCACGGGCAGATGACCGCGGCGGGCGCCATCCGCCTCGCGCGGCGCCTCGAGGCCTACGAGCCGCTGTGGTTCGAGGAGCCGGTGCCGCCCGATGCGCCCGAGGAGATGGCGCGCGTCGCACGCGCCACGCGCATCCCCATCGCGGCCGGCGAGCGGCTCACGACCAAGTACGACTTCGCGCGCGTGCTCGCGGCCGGTGCCGCCGCGATCCTGCAGATGAACCTCGGGCGCGTCGGCGGGATCCTCGAGGCCAAGAAGATCGCCGCGATGGCGGAAGTGCACCACGTACAGATCGCGCCGCACCTTTACTGCGGACCGGTGGTGGGAGCCGCCAACATCCAGCTCTCGACCTGCAGTCCGAACTTTCTCATTCTCGAAGGCATCGAGCGCTGGCAGGGCTTCCACGCCGAGCTGCTGAAGAAACCGATCCGCTGGGAGGCGGGCTACGTGATCCCGCCGACCGAGCCCGGGCTCGGCGTCGAGCTCGACGAGGAAGTCATCGCCCGCCATCCCTATCGGGGCCGCGAGCTGCATCTGGAGATGGCGGGCGAGCCGCATCCGCTCTAGATCCCGAGCCCCGCGCGCAGCCGCTCCTCGTACCAGGTGTGGAACATCCCCACCATGTACTCGTTCCCCGCGATCGGGCCTGGCTCGTAGGCGGGACTTGCGGCACCGCGCTGCGTCTCGGCGACGAAATGCGCGTCCTGGCTGTTGGTGGCGTTCCAGACGCTCGTGAGCTTCGCCAGGTCATAGTCGCGGCCTTCCTCGGCGTCGGCGTGCACCAGCCAGGTGCTGCGTACCAGGGTGTGAGTGCGATCGATCGGCAGCGTCGCGAAGGTGAGGATGTGGTCGGAGAGGAAGTGGAACCAGGCGTTCGGCTGGGTGTGATAGTGCAGCGTGCCGAGGCGCGCTTCGGTGAGCTCGCCCAGCAGGCGGCGCGAGGCCACGCGCGTGTCGGCGGTCATCGATTCACCCGCGCCATCCAGTACCAGCCGCTCGGTGCGAAAGCCGGTGGCGCGCCCGCTCAACTCCTCGATGGCGCGCGACGGGAGTCCGGCGCGCCCCCAGATCGCCTCGACCTCGGTGCGCGCCGCCTGGTAGCGGGAGTAAGTGGCGCGCTCGGCGTCCGTCATGCGCGCCACGTCCACTGCGCCGAAGAAGTCGAACAGCGAGCACAAGAGCTCCGGATGCCCCGCGCAGTGGAAACACTCGCGGTTGTTCTCGATCGTGAGTTTCCAGTTGCCCTGCTCGAGGATATCGACCTGCTTGGCGACCTTCGCGCGGGCGAGTCCGTGGGGCGCGAGGTAGGGCGTCATGCGCCCGGCCATGTCGTCGAAGTCCGCGGGCGGCTCCCGCGCGAGGCACACGTAGATGAGCCCGGCGAGGGTCTTCACGTGGATGCGCTTGAGCGCCGGCTGCTTCTCCGGCAGCTCGCCGGTCGCGCCGCAGCCGAGGACGGTGCCATCGAGGTCGTAGGTCCAGCGATGATAGGGACATTGCAGCGTCGCACCCGCGATCCCTGCGTCCTGCTGGAGGATGCGCGAGCCGCGGTGCCGGCAGGTGTTGTGAAAGGCCGCGATCGAGCCGTCGTCGCGCCGCAGGATGAAAATCGGCCACGGCCCGATCTGCAGCGTGCGGTAGTCGCCGCCTTCGGGAATCTCGGGCTCGGTGGCGACGAACAGCCAATGGCGGCCGAAGATGTATGCGACCTCGGCCTGATAGAGCGCCTCGTCGGTGAAGCAGGCGCCGGGGAGCGCGCGGCCCGGCTGGCAGCTCGCCAGCAGCGCCGCCACGTGCCGGCGCAGCGCCTCGGGCGCAGATGCTGTCATCGATACGCGGTCCAGATGGTCTTAAGATCGCAGTACTTGTCGATCGCGTGCGGCGAGCGGTCGCGGCCCGAGCCCGAAAGCTTGAAGCCGCCGAAGGGCGTCGCCATGGTCGAGCGGTCGAAGGCGTTGACCCACACCGTGCCGCCGCGCAGGCCGCTCGCGAGGCGGTGGGCCCGGTTGATGTCGGCGGTCCACACCGCGGCGGCGAGACCGTAGGGGGTGTCGTTGGCGACCCGCAGCGCTTCGGACTCGTCGCGGAAGGTCATGACGGAGAGCACCGGGCCGAAGATCTCCTCGCGCGCCACCTTCATGTCGTTGCGCGCGTGATCGAGCACGGTCGCCTCGACGTAGAAGCCGCCGGTTTCCTTGAGCGCCTGGCGGCCGCCGAGCGCGATGCGCGCGCCTTCCGCGACGCCCGAGTCGATGTAGCCGAGCACGCGTTGCATGTGGCCGCGGTCGATGAGCGCGCCCATCTGCGTCGTCGGCTCGAGCGGGTGGCCGAGCGTGATGGTGGCGGCGACCTTGGCGATGGCCGCGAGCAGCTGCTCCTTCACTGAGGTGTGCACGATGAGGCGCGAGCCGGCGTGACAGGTCTGGCCGCTGTTGTAGTAGATCCCCCAGGCGATGCCGCTCGCCGCCTCCTCGAGGTCGGCGTCGGCGAACACCACCTGGGGCGTCTTGCCGCCGAGCTCGAGCGCGACGCGCTTGAGATTCGATTCCGCCGCGTAACGCAGCATCAGCCGCCCGACCTCGGTCGAGCCGGTGAAGGCGATGAGATCGACGTCCGGATGGAGCGCGAGCGCCTTGCCGGCCTCCTCGCCGAAGCCCGGCAAGACGTTGAAGACCCCGGGCGGCACGCCCGCCTCGAGGGCGAGCTCGGCGAGCCGGATGCCCGAGAGCGGCGACTGCTCGGCGGGCTTCAGTACCACCGAGTTGCCGGTGAGCAGCGCTGGCCCCACCTTCCAGCAGCTGATGATGAGCGGGTAGTTCCACGGCACGATCGCGCCGACGACCCCTAAGGGCTCGCGGCGGATGAGCGCGAGATCGTTGGGCCCCGTGGGCGCGACCTCATCGTAAAGTTTGTCGGCGAACTCGCCGTAGTACTCGATGCAGTCGGCGCAGTTGGCGACGTCGACGGCCACCGAGTTGACGATCGGCTTGCCGACGTCGCGCGTCTCGAGGAGCGCGAGCCGGTCGAGATCGGCGCGAATGCCTGCGGCGAAGCGCCGCAGGGTTTTCTTGCGGTCCCGGGGTTCCATGCGCCGCCACGGTCCGCTCTCGAAAGCATCGCGCGCCGCCTTCACGGCGGCGTCGGCGTCCGCCGGGCCGCAGCGCGCCACCTGGGCGATCACCTCACCGTCGATCGGGGAGACATCGTCGAACACACGCCCGTCGAGCGCCGCGACCGCGCGGCCGGCGATGATGGCGCGGCCCTCAGGTTTCGCGGCGGCGGCGAGCCGTTCCCACGTGGCGCGGTCGCGTTTGAGAGATGGAGTGCTCATGCGTGCGTTGCTCAGCGGTAAATTTCCATGACTCGTGCGGGGCGTGAAAGCCTAGAAAAGGTATAGCCCCATCTAAAAGAGGCATCGTTGCAGGGCCTGCTGCCAGCCGGCGAGAAGTCCGGCGCGCTGCGCGGGCGCCATCGCGGGCGTAAACGCCGCCGCCGCGCTCCAGGTTGCGGCGACCTCACCGAGATCCCGCCAGATTCCGGTGGCGAGTCCCGCGAGGAACGCGGCGCCGAGGGCCGTGGTCTCTAGCTGTCCGGGCCGCTCGACCCGCGCATCGAGGACGTCGGCGAGGAACTGGCAGAACCAGTCATTCGCCGCCACGCCGCCATCGACCCGGATGGCGGCGGCGCGCTGCGCCCCGTCGCGCTCCATGGCGGTGGTGAGGTCGAGCGTCTGGTAGGCGATGGACTCGAGCGCGGCGCGCGCCAGGTGGGCGGGCGTGGCGTCGAGCGTCAGGCCGCACAGGAGCCCGCGCGCCCGCGGGTTCCAGTGCGGAGCGCCGAGGCCTACGAACGCCGGCACGAGGTAGACGCCGTGATCGGCGGGGACGCTGGCGGCGAGCGCGGCGGTGGCGGCGGCGTCGCCGATGACCCTGAGCCCGTCACGCAGCCACTGGATGGCCGCGCCCGCGACGAAGATCGATCCCTCCATCGCGTAGGTCATGCGCCCACCGAGGCGATATGCGGGGGTCGTCAGCATGCGGTTGGCGGAGGCGACCGGGGAATCGCCGGTATTGAGCAGGAGGAAGCAGCCCGTGCCGTAAGTCGACTTCGCCATGCCGGGCGCGAAGCACGCCTGTCCGATGAGCGCTGCCTGCTGGTCGCCGGCGATCCCCGCGACGGGGAGCGCGCGGCCGAAGAGCGCGGCCTCGGTGCTGCCGAAATGGCCGCTGCTGTCGCGCACTTCGGGCAGTAGCGCGCGCGGCACGTTGAAGATCGCGAGCAGCTCCTCATCCCAGCATTGCCGGTGAATGTCGTAGAGCTGGGTGCGCGCGGCGTTGGTGACGTCGGTGGCGTGGACGCGCCCGCCCGTCAGCCGCCAGAGGAGGAACGCGTCGACGGTGCCGCAGGCGAGCTCACCACGCCCGGCGCGCGTGCGGGCCCCGGGGACGTGATCGAGGAGCCACGCGATTTTGGTGGCCGAGAAGTACGGGTCGAGGAGCAGGCCGGTTTTGCGCCGTACGCTCTCCCCGGCGCCGCGCGCCTCGAGCGCCGCACAGACCTCTGCCGTGCGGCGGTCCTGCCAGACGATCGCACGGTGGAGGGGCTGACCCGTGGCTCGGTCCCAGATCACCGTGGTTTCGCGCTGGTTGGTGATGCCGAGCGCGGCGATGTGCGCGCCTTCGGGCCCGCAACGCTCGATGCATTCGCGTACCACCGCGAGCGTGTCGCGCCAGATGTCCTCGGGCTCGTGCTCGACCCAGGCGGGAGCGGGATAGTGCTGTGCGAGCTCCCGGCGGGCGAGCGCGACGACACGCCCCTCTGCATCGAAGGCAATCGCGCGGGTCGAGGTGGTCCCCTGATCGATCGCGAGTACGACTGGCCGCGGCATGGCGGCGCCCATGATCCGGCCCAATGATGCTTCGGCGCAACATACCCTCCGAGCGGGCTGGACCAGCCTTTTGCGCCTTGCGGCTAAGCCGGCGGAAGGGGGTGGCTCGCGGCACGCCGCGCGCGTCGATTCCTTTTTGAGATACGACTATCCGATTTCTAGTCTTTTTACTGTCACGGAGGTATGAAAGGCTAGGGCAGTCCGCAATAGCGCCGCTCGAGCGACTTGGGGCGAGGGGGACAGGAGCGGCTGCGTGACGTCCTGATGACGTGTTTATTCAAGCGCCTGAGTGGGCGAATGGTATAAACGTGTGTCTTGGGAGCCGCCCGGGATGGCGGAATGCGTTCGAGTGGGGAATACACAACCAAACCCTCGGGGAGCAACGCGATGAAGGTCAATCCGAAGATTTCTGCTGCGGTTGCGGCCATCCTGGGCGCACCCGCGGTGGCGCTGGCCGCGCCATCCGACCTGGACACGCCAGCCGATCAGGCGGCGTCGACGGCTGAGTCAAGTGGCGGCCTGGCCGAAGTGGTCGTAACCGCCGAGCGGCGCACGGAGAACATCCAGGACGTCCCGATCACGATTCAGGCAATCAGCGGCGCGCAGCTCACCCAGCTGAACGTGAGCGGCTTCGACGATCTACTCAAGTACACGCCGAACGTGACCTTCAGCGGCAACGGCCCGGGCACGGGGAACATCTTCATTCGCGGCTTGGGCGGCATTGGCTCCGGCAACCAGTCGCAGTCGACGACCGCCGCGTTCCCGAACGTCGCGCTGTACCTCGACGATCAGTCGATGACCTTCCCGGGGCGCAACAACGACGTCTATGTCGTCGACATGGAGCGCATCGAGGTGCTCGAGGGCCCACAGGGCACTCTGTTCGGCGGCAGCGCGCAGGCCGGCATCATCCGCTACATCAGTAACAAGCCGAACCTGAACGCGACTTCGGGCGAGTTCAATGCCGGCTACGGCACGACCGCGGGCGGCGACCCCAACAGCAAGCTCAACGCGGTGCTCAACCTGCCGCTGATCGACGGCGTGTTCGGAATACGCGCCGTGCTCTTCAACGATCATCAGGGCGGCTACATCAGTAACGTACCGTCGACCATTTCCTACGCGCCCGGGACGGCCGCCGGCGCGACCGGGGTTTCGGCGAACAACGCCAGCGTGCTCGGCAACAACCTCAACACCGTCGACACCCAGGGCTTCCGGCTGTCGGCGCTGTGGAAGATGAATGACAACTGGAATCTGCTGGTGCAGCAGAACTACCAGGACATGAACGCGCAGGGATACTTCTACAGTTACCCCGCCGACTCGAACGGCACCGCGCTGGGGCAGTACCAGATCGCCGCCTTCGTGCCCGCCTGGAACAAGGACAAGTACGAGAGCACGGCCTGGACGCTGAGCGGCAGCCTGCCGGATAACATGAGCCTGGTCTACACCGGCAGCTACATGAGCCGCAACATCGATGGACAGCAGGACTATTCGAACTACCTGCGCAGCGCCGTCGGCTCGTACTACGGCTGCGTCGGTCCCGGGGCTCCGTACTTCAATCCCGGCACCTTCCCCACCACCGGGGCGGGCTCTAACACCAACCTGGCGACCCACAAGCTGCAGTGCTATGCACCGGTCGGCGGCTGGCGCGACATCGTCCACAACACGCACCAGAGCCACGAGCTGCGCATCAGCACCGACCCGGAGCAGCGCCTGCGCGCGATCGCCGGCCTGTATTGGGAGAAGTTCGTCATCGACGACGAGATGAACTTCAACTACCTGCCGATTCCACAGTGCAACACGGCGGCCCAGGCCGCCGCTGGTGCCGCCGGCACGGGACCGGACTGCCTGTCGCCGGTCGGCCCGGTCCCCGGGGCCTTCGCGACGGATCCGAGCCTGCGCACCGGCATGAACAATGCCTTCGGCGAGGACGCACAGCGCGGCTACAAGCAGCGCGCGTTCTTCGCATCCGTCGACTTCGATCTGATCCCGAAGGTGCTGACCCTGACCGGCGGCGGACGCCTCTACCACTACGACGAGTTCGAAGAGGGCTCCGAGTGGTACAGCGAGAGCAGCAGCAGCGGCTACGTTCTCGATCATCCGGCCGGCGCGTGCACCCAGAAGGGCCTGTGCGGCTTCCCCATCAACCTCAACAAGAGCGAGCAGGGCTCGCGCTGGCGCGCCAACCTGACGTGGCACGTGACGCCTGACGTCATGGCTTACTACACCTTCTCGCAGGGATTCCGTCCCGGCAGCTTCAACCGTACCGATTCGGTCGATGGGATGGTGTTCCTGAAGCAGGAGATCCCGTATTGCGTCGGCACGACGGCATCGGGAGCGAGCTGCAAGACGACCTATCAGTACGAGAAGCCGGCGGGCGTCAACTCCGACAACCTGATCAACAACGAGGTCGGGTTCAAGAGCGAGTTCCTGGACCACCACCTGCTGATTAACGTCTCGGCGTACTACATGAAGTGGAACGACGAGCAGCTGTCCTTGTTCGAGCCGGCGTTCTTCGGCAACACGACGTTCAATGTGCAGGGACCGGACTTCACCATCAAGGGCTTCGAGATCCAGTTCAATGCCCGGATCACGGACGGGCTGAGCATCCAGGGGTCGAGCTCGTTCAACCAGTCGACGCAGACCAACTCCCCGTGTCTGCAGTCGGTGGGTGTCGATCCGAACAATGCGAAGACGGCCAACAACCCCACCCCGGCCGGACAGTGCATCACGGTCGACGCCGGCACGGCCATCCCCAACGCGCTGGGTGCGCAGGGCACGCCGCCGGCGTTCTCGCCGCCGTGGATGTTCAACATCCGGGCACGCTACGACTGGGCCGCGGGGGACTACAAGCCCTTCGCCTGGGCGGGCGCGAGTCACGTAGGCCCGATGACCAACGAGCCGCGTAACTACCATCCGGGCGACGATCCGACGTACGGCAATCCGAATGGCACCGGGCCGGTGACGACGCTGCTGCTGTATGCCATCCCGAGCTACACGACCTATGACGCAGCCATTGGCGTCGCGAAGGACAACTGGACTCTGTCGGTGAACGGCGCCAACCTGTCCAATGCGTATGGGCCGACCAACATAACATCCGGTCAGTACATCAAGGCGGAGATTCCGTTGCGTCCGCGCACGCTTACGCTGCTGATGTCCTATAGGTTCTGAGGCCTCGGCGAGCTGCGAGCCGGCCGCCTGCGGGCCGGCTTGGGTAGAATGGAGGGCGGACGCGTTGCGGTCCGCCCTCTTTTTATTTATGCCCCGATGAACGCAAGTCCGCCCCCACCCGATGCAGCCGCGGCGAGCGCCGACCTGGCGCAGCTACACGCCCTCATGAGGGCGCGGGATTTTGCCGCCGCGCTCACGGCCGGAGAGACCGTCCTGGCGGCGAGCCCCACGCACCGCGATGCCCGATTGCTGGTAGCCATCGCCCAGCGCTATCTCGGCCGGACCGCCGACGCCTTGAGGACGCTCGCGACGCTCGAGCAGCAGTATCCGCGCTTCAGCCGCCTCTACGAGGAGCGCGGGCGCTGCTACGTCGAGCTGCGCCAGGCCCCGGAGGCCATTCAGGCCTTTCTGACCGCAGTGAACCTGAACCACGCCCTCCCGGGCAGCTGGAGCATGCTCGAGGGGCTCTACCGGATGACCGGGGAGGCGCAGAACGGGGCCATGGCGGGCAGCCATGTGGCGACTCTGAAGAAGATCCCACCCGACATCGTGGCTGCCACGGCCTTCTTTATGGACGGCGACCTCGATGCCTCCGAGGCGCTGGTCCGTGCGTGGCTGCTGAAGAACGGCGATCACATCGAGGGCATGCGTCTGCTCGCGCGGATCGGCATTGCTCGCGGGATCTACGACGATCCAGAGCTGCTACTGGCCGCGGTGCTGGAGCGTGCGCCCGACTACCGCGCCGCCCGCCAGGAGTACGCGAGCGCTCTGATCGAGCTGCATCGTCACGAGGAAGCGCGCCGCCACCTCGCGATGCTCCTCGAGGGTGAGCCTGACAACCGCGCACTGCGCATGCTCGATGCGGCAGCTCTGGTGGGCCTGGGCGAGCACGAGCGCGCGATCGCCCTGTATCGCGAGCTCCTTGGCACGCCCGCCGATGCCGACGTGCACCTCTCGATCGCGCACGCACTGAAGACCCTGGGCAAGTCGTCCGAGGCGATCGCCTCCTACCGTAAGGCGTCGCAGCTGCGGCCCGACTTCGGTGATGCTTACTGGAGCCTCGCCAACCTCAAGACCTACCGTTTTCCGGCGGAGGATGTGCGGCAGATGCGCGCTGCGCTCGCGGCGCCGGGGACGGGTGCCGTGGATCGCTACCACCTGTGCTTCGCGCTCGCCAAGGCGCTCGAGGATCAGGGCGAGTACGGCGAATCCTTTCATTTCTACGAGCTCGGCAATCGCCTCAAGCACAGCGAGATCAAATACCGACCCGCGATTACCGAGGGCAATACCCGCCGCCAGATCGAGGTGTGTACGGCGGAGTTCTTCGCCGGCCGCGTGGGCTGGGGGACACCGCAGCCGGGCCCCATCTTCATCGTCGGGCTGCCGCGCTCCGGATCGACGCTGCTGGAGCAGATACTCGCCTCGCACTCGCAGGTCGAAGGCACTCAGGAGCTGCCCAACATCCAGCAGATCGTCAGCGCGCTGCGTGGGCGTGAATCCGATGGCACGGAGTCCCGCTACCCCCGCATCCTCGAGACCCTCAGCGAGGCGGATTTCAGGCAGCTCGGCGAGAAATACCTCGCCGACACGCGCGCCTACCGCGCCGGCAAACCGTTCTTCGTCGACAAGAACCCCAACAACTTCCGCCACCTCGGCCTGATTCATCTGATGCTGCCTGGGGCGAGGATCATCGACGCGCGACGCGAGCCGATGGCCTGCTGCTTCAGCAACCTGAAGCAGCTCTTTGCGAATGGACAGGAGTTCAGCTACGGGACGGAAGAGATCGCGCGCTATTACCGCACCTACCTCGAGCTCATGCGGCACTGGGACCAGGTTCTGCCGGGACGCGTCCTGCGTGTCTGGCACGAGGACGTGGTGGCGGACCTCGAGGGCAACGTGCGGCGCGTGCTGGACTTCTGCGGGCTGCCGTTCGAGCCGCAGTGCCTCGTGTTCCACGAGACGCAGCGCAGCGTGCGCACGGCAAGCTCGGAGCAGGTGCGCCAGGCCATCAACCGCGAGGGGCTCGAGCAATGGAAGCATTTCGAGCCCTGGCTCGGCCCGCTCAAAGAAGCCCTGGGTGATGCGCTGGGGCGCTATCGCGAACAGTGAGCGCGACCTTCAAAGCCGGCCGTAACGAGCCGTGCCCGTGCGGCAGCGGCAGGAAGTACAAGCACTGTCATGGCGCGACGCCGGCGGCGCAGCCTGCGGCCCCGGATCAGGGCGACGAGCTGACGACGCTGGTGACGATGCTGCACGCCGGAGCGCTCGTTGCGGTGGAAGCGCGCTGCCGCACACTCCTCGAAGCGCGGCCCGTCGATGGGATGCTATGGAAGATCCTGAGCGTCGCGCTGCTGCGGCAGGGGGGCGATGCGCTGCCGGCGCTCACACGCGCGATCGAGCTGCTGCCGCGCGACGCGGAGACGCACCTCAACCTCGGCGTCGCGCTCGCCGGCATGGGTAGGCGCACCGAAGCCGTGGCGAGCTACCGGCAGTCGCTTGCCCTCAATCCGGCGGGCATCGAGGCGCTCACCAACCTCGGCAACGTGCTGCGTGAGCTCGGCGAGCGCCGCGAGGCGCTGGCCCTCTGCAATCAGGCGGTCCAGCTCGACCCGGCGCGCCCCGACAGCCTGTGCAACCTCGCGACCGTGCTGTTCGAGCTGCGCCGCATCAGCGATGCGGAGGAGACCTTTCGCCGCGCGGTCGCGCTGCAGCCCGGCCACGCCCCGAGTCAGCTCGGCCTCGCGGCGGTGTTGCGCGTGCAGCTGCGGACCGCGGAGGCGCAGGCCTGCTGTGAGGCAGCTCTCGCGGTCGAGCCGCGCTCCGCCGGCGCTACCTCCCTGCTCGCGGAGCTGCACGCGGACCGCGGAAGCTTTGCCGAAGCGCACCGGCTCTTTCACCAGGCGATCGCACTCGATCCGGACTCGCCGACCGCCTATTGCGGCATCGCGCAGCAACGCCGGATGACACCCGATGACACGGCCTGGCGCGCGGGCGTCGAGGCGCTGCTCGCGCGACCTCTGCCGCTCGGACACCAGGTGAGTCTGCGCTACGCGCTCGGCAAGTACTCCGATGACACGGGGCAGTACGACGCGGCATTCGACAATTACCGGCAGGCGAACGAGCTCAGTAAGCGCTTCGGTGTGCGCTACGATCGCAGCAAGCTCTCCAAGCGCGTCGCCGGGATCGTCGCCACTTTCGATGCGCGCTTCGTCGCACAGAGTCACGCCGGAGCCTCCGCGTCCGAGCGACCGGTGTTCATCGTCGGCATGCCGCGCTCCGGCACATCGCTCACCGAGCAGATTCTTGCATCGCATCCGGCGGTGTTCGGAGCCGGAGAGGTGCGCTTCTGGGACGACGTCTACACGGCGCTCGCGCGCGAGGCCGCCGGCGGCGGCAGTATTGACGCTCTGCTGCCGGGCGTAGCGCGCGATTATCTCGCGCGGGTAACGGCGGTGGCGGGCGAACGGGCGCGGGTGATCGACAAGATGCCCGCGAATTTTCTCTACTTAGGGCTGATTCACGCGACTTTCCCGCGGGCGCGGATTCTGCACATGCGGCGCCATCCGCTCGATACCTGCCTGTCGATCTACTTTCAGAACTTCTTCAACATGGGGCCGTACGCCAACGATTTCGGCAATCTCGCGCACTACTACGAGGAGTACCTGCGGGTGATGGCCCACTGGCGCGCCATGCTCCCGCCGACCGCGCTGCTCGAGATTCCTTACGAGGGGCTGCTGGCGGACCAGGAAGGCTGGACGCGGCGGATGCTCGATTTCATCGGCGTGCCATGGGACCCGAAGTGCCTGGACTTTCACCAGACCGAGCGCGTGGTCATCACGGCCAGCCGCTGGCAGGTGCGCCAGCGGCTCAATTCCACATCGGCCGGGCGGTGGCGCAACTACGCCCGGCACCTGGCACCGCTTGAGTACCTGGTGGAGCGGGCGAGGAGCTGAAGCGCCGCCGGCGCGAGCCGGTCCGTCGACTCAGCCGACGCGCGTCGCCTTGAGCCGTGCCTCATCGAGGGCGTAGCCCATGCCGGGCTCATCGCTCAAGTGGATCCAGCCGTGGGCGTCGGCCTTGAGCGGCTGCGTCATCAGGAAGTCGCGGCGCTCCAGACTCCACTCCGGGGGATCGAAGGGATACTCGAGGAAGGGCGCGTTGGAGAGTCCCGCCGTGAGGTGGGCATTGGCGGTCACACCTAAGCCGTTGGTCCAGGTGTGCGGCGTGAAGACGAGGTGATGCTCCTCGGCGAGGATCGCGACGCGCCGCAGGCCCGTGATGCCGCCGACCAGTGCTGCGTCCGGCTGCACCACGTCGACCGAGCCGCTCGTGATGAGATCGCGCAGCTCGTGCACCTGCCGCGTCATCTCGCCGGCGGCGATGCGCACGTCGGTGGCCTCGCGCAGCGCGCGCATCCCTGCGTGATCGGCACGGTGCAGCGGCTCCTCCATCCAATAGACCTTAAGCCGCTCGAGCTCGCGCGCCACCACCAGCGCGTCCTTGAAGCTCCACGGCGTCTCGGTGTCCCAGGACATGCGCCAGCCCTGGTTGCAGTCGACCATGAGCTCGAGCTTGTGTCCCACTCGCGCACGCACCGCCTCGAGCGCGCGCACATCCTCATGCCAGTCGCCGCGGTGGAAGCGGAGCTTGAGGGCGCCGAAGCCGAGCGCCAGGTAACGCTCGGCGGCATCCCCCTGGGCGCGCGGGTCACGCAGCGTTCCCGAGGAGGCATAGGCGCGCACGCGGTTCGCTCGGCCTCCGAGCAGCTTCCAGCAGGGCGCGCCGAGGAGTTTGCCGGCCAGGTCCCAGAGGGCGAGGTCGAGCGGCCAGCAGCGCCCGTAGTGGAAATCGATGTTGGAAAGGATCCGGTAGTGGCGCTCGAGTGCGAGCGGGTCTTCGCCGACGAACAGGCTCTCGTGACCCTCGAAGCCGAGCATGCGATCGCCTGAGCCGACGCCGCAGGCCCCCGTGTCGGTCGTGACGCGCACGACGGTCGCATCGAAGTGGGTGCGCGGCTTGGTGTCCCAGCTCGCGTTGAACGGTGGATCGAGCGGGAGGCGGTGGTGGCTGATGGCGATGGACGCGATGCGGTGGGTGGAAGTCATGGTGCATCCGGAGTCGGGCCGGTGGCTTGAGAGCGTTCCACAGCGGTGCCGGTGCGCAAAGCCTAGAAATTCACTATGGGTATCTGAAAAAGGCATCCAATCCGCGGTTGGGGGTGTTGGGGGCCGCATGGGGGTCTTCTATTCGAATAGGTTCGATGGGCATCGAACTTGCCCGCCTCGAGGCCGTGTGGGGGGCATCAACTCCCCCAAGTTCGACGGCGATCGAACATGTCCGAGTTGGTGGCCTCCACAGGCACCTAACCGATCCGAGTTCGATGACTATCGAACCTAGCCGCGGGGGAACCTACAGCGCTGGGGACCGGGCAACCCGCAGCGCCCGGCTCCCGCGACTTAGGTGCTTTTACTACTGCGCCGCAGGAGCGTCAGGGCGAGCAGGGCGGAGGCCGTCATGAGAAAGAGGCTCACCGCGTTCAGCACCGGGGTAGCTCCCTCGCGCATGCGCCCGTACATCATGATGGTGAGCGGTGCATCCGAGCCGACCAGCATGAGCGTGGTGTTGAAGTTCTCGAAGGACATGAGGAAGGCGATTGCCGCCGAGCCGATGATGGCCGGCCGCAGGTAGGGGAGCGTTACGTTCCAAAGCACCGCCGCGTGCGAGGCGCCGAGGTTGAGCGCCGCATCCTCCAGGCTCCGGTCGAAGCGCTTCAGGCGGGCGCTGATGGTCAGCGTCGCGATCGCGACGATATAGGAGAACTGCCCCAGCACCACGAGCGGCAGTCCGGGGCGAAGGAAATCCGCATCGAAGCCGAAGGCATCGGAGCACAGGTCCGCGAGCCGGCTGGCAAAGGCGAGGATGGAAATTCCGAGGATCACGCCCGGGATCACCAGCGGCGTCAGCATCAGCATCGAGAGGATCCCCTTGCCCGGGAACTTCTCGCGCTCCATGAGGAAGGCGTTCGCGGTACCCACCACCACCGAAAGGCCCGTCACCCAGAGCGCGACGATGCAGCTCGTCCAGATGCTGCCGAGGAGCTCGGTATCGCGGAACAGTCCGACACGCCCCTCGGCCTCGTTGCCGAGGAACCAGTCGAGCGTGAAACCGTGCCAGGGCGGCGCCGGATAGGGTGCGTTGTTGAAGGCGAACACCGCGACCACGGTAAGCGGCAGAAACAGGAACACGAGGAACGCCGCGACGTAGAGCGCGGTGGCGGCACGCAGCCAGGCGGGTCGTGGCAGGCTCGGGATCACACGCGCCTCATGACGTCGCTGAAGCGCTGGCCGGAGAGCTTGAGTCCCAGCCACACCATCGCAGTCGAGAGCGCCAGCAGCAGGAAGCCGAAGGCCGCACCCTGTTCCCAGTTGAAGCGCGTGATGAACTGCGTGTAGATCTGCTCGGTGAACCACTGCGAGTTCTTGCCGCCGAGCAGCGTCGGTGTCAGGTAGTTGCCGAGCGTCAGCATGAACACCACGATGCAGCCCGCGGTGATACCGGGTGCGGCGTGCGGTATGACGATGGTGCGCAGGATCGACCACCCCTTGCCGCCGAGGTCATAGGCGGCCTCGATGAGCGAGTTGTCGAGGCTCTCGAGGCTCCCCACCAGCGGCACCACCATGAAAAGGAGTGAGGTGTAGACGAGGCCGACGAGGATGGTCGCGTCATGGTAGAGGAGCTCGACCGGCTGCGCGGTGATGCCTAAATGCACCAGGATCGCCGGCAGCACCCCCGACTCGCGCAGCAGAATCATCCAGCCGAGCGTACGCACCGTCTCGCTCACCCAGAAGGGGATGAGGCACACGACGAACAGCAGCGCGCTCGTGCGCCCGCGCGCCAGCTTGGCGATGATCCAGGCGATCGGAAAGGCGAGCAGGAGCGTCACGAGCGTCGCGATCGCCGACAGCAGCGCGGTGCGCACGAACACGTGCCAGTAGAGTGGCTCGCCGAAGAAGGTGCGGTACTGCGCCAGGCTCGGCGCGTACTCGCGCGGCGCCACCCGTTCGCGGAACGACAGCACCGCGAGATCCGCGTGCGGCAGGATGATGAGCGTCAGCAGCCACAGCAGCGCCGGTGCGAGCAGCAGCGCCAGCACCAGCCGGCGAGACCACTTGGCGGCTGCCGCCCCGTCGCTCATGCCGCGGCGAACCCGATCGCCCGCTCGGGGTCGAAGCCGAAGCAGATGCGCGCGCCGGGCCGCAGGTCCGCGAAGGCGCCGGTCTGCGGCAGCGCGATGCGCAGCTCACGGCGGCTTTGCGCCTCGCGCAGCAGCACGGCTGAGTTGGCACCGTCGAACAGCATGTCGGTGACCTCGCCGCTGTTTGCGCTCTGCCCGGGCGGGAGCTCCGCGGGCGTGCGTGCCAGCGTCATGGCTTCCGGCCGGATGAATGCCTGCGCCGCCGTGCCGATGCCGAGCGGCGCCGCGTGTGCCCGCACGCGCACGCGCCAGCCCTCACCGGCGTCAATCTCGATGAGTGCGCCCTCGACCGCGCGCACCGTGCCGGTGAGGCGGTTGTTGGCGCCGACGAAGCCGGCCACGAAGGCGGTGGTCGGCGCATAGTAGAGCTCCTGGGGCGTGCCGAGCTGCTCGAAGCGGCCGTGGCTCATGACGCCCACGCGGTCGGAGAGCACCAGCGCCTCGGACTGATCGTGGGTGATGTAGACGAAGGTCGTACCGAAGGCGCTCTGCAGCTGCTTGAGCTCAACTTTCATGTGCTCGCGGAGCTTCAAATCGAGCGCGCCGAGCGGCTCATCGAGCAGCAGGAGCGTCGGTTCGAGCACCATGCTGCGCGCGATGGCGACACGTTGGCGCTGGCCGCCGGAGAGCTCGTCGGTGCGTTTCGGGGCAGCGCCCGCGAGCCCGACGCGTTCGAGCATTGCTTCCGCGCGCTGTTGCCGCTCAGCGCGGCCGACGCCGCGCCGCGCCAGTCCGAAGGCGACGTTCTCGCCCACCGACATCATGGGGAAGAGCGCCAGGTGCTGGAACACCATGTTCACCGGGCGGCGATTGGGGGGGACGTTCGCCATGTCACGGCCGCCGATAGCGATGGCTCCCTCATCCGGCTGGATGAAGCCGGCGATCATCCGCAGCAGCGTCGTCTTGCCGCAGCCCGAAGGACCCAGGATCGAGAAGAAGCTGCCGCGCGGGACGCTGAAGGACACGGCGTTCACCGCCGCATGCGCGGCGAAGCGCTTGGTGACCGCGCGCACCTCGAGGTCCGGCGCCGCGCCCGGCGTGGGCGTTCCCACCGCGCCCGGCGCGGACGTGCCCGCCGCGCTCAATCGGCCGCCTTCACTTTGTCGAGTACTTCGCCCTCGATTTCCTCGAGGCCGGGCGGGATCGCCGGGTACCACTTGATGTTCTTCAGTCCGTCGGGGAACGACTCGGCGAACTGCGCGCGCACGCGCGGGTCCATGAGCTTGTCGGCGCCCCTGGACGCCGTGAAATTGCCGATCGATTTCGCCACCAGCGCGGCGACCTCGGGGCGCATGACGAAATTGATCCAGGCGTAGGCCGCGGCGTCGTTGCGGCCGCGGGCGGGGAGCGCGAAGGTATCCATCCAGGCGATGGCGCCGGATTTCGGGTTGATGAACTTGATCGCCGGGTTCTCGCGGTTCAGGAGCCAGCCGCCGGAGTCCCACATCATGGCGGCCCAGATTTCCCCGGAGCGTACCCCGTTCAGCAGCTGGTCCTTGTTGTCGTAGAAGAAGCGGAAGTTCCCCTTGCAGGCGGCCAATGTTTTCCCCACCTGCTGCATGAGCGCGGTGTAGGCCTTGGTGTCGTTGTAGAGCGCGAACGGATCGTGGCCCGAGGCGAGCGCGAAGGCCATGAGCGTCGGGCGCTTCAAGCGCACGGCGGTGCGGCCCTTGAGTGCCGGTCCGCACAGGTCGGTGTAGTCGGCGATCTTCGTGCGCGTGGAGTTATAGATGAGTCCCTCGGTGCCCCACACGTACGGCAGGCCGTAGAGCTTGCCCTCGACGGTCGCGTTCCTCTTCACGGCCTCGACCAGCTCCGGAACGAACTCGTCCAGCTTCACCTTGGTCAGGTCGAGGGGCTTGTAGATGCGAAACTCCTGCTGGGCGCCGAAGATCCGGTCCTGGGAGGGCTGCGCCAGGTCGAAGCCGGCGCCCCCCGTGGCACGCAGTTTGGAGATCATCTCCTCGTTGTTCGAGAGCGTGACCTGCACGTCGATGCCGGTCTCCTTCTTGAACTGCGCGATGACCTCGGGGGGTACGTAGCTCGCCCAGGTGATGATGCGCAGCGCGTCGGCATGCGCGGGCGGCGCAGCGAGCAGCAGCAGTGCGGGGAACGCAGTGAGAATGCGGCGGATCATCGGGCTACGCCCCTCCCGGACTTATTTGCCGTCGCGTTGACAGGCAACTTTTTAGCGAGATAGTCTGATCGGGCTCAGGTCTCGGGAAATATAACATCGCCCCCATCGCTTGTCGTCTGACCGCCGCTCCCGGGAGCCGCCACCGTGCCTGAAGTGCAGGGACACCGGGGCGGGCGGGGCCTGTGGCCGGAGAACACGCTGAGCGGGTTCGCGCGCGCGCTCGAGCTCGGCGTGAGCGCGGTCGAGCTCGATTGCGCCGTCACCCGTGACGGCGTCGTCGTGGTCACGCACGATCCCGACCTGAACCCGGACATCACCCGCGACGCATCCGGACGGTTCCTCAAGGGCCGGGGGGCGCGCATCTTCGACCTGAGCTTCGCGGAGTTGCAGGCCTATGACGTCGGGCGGCTGAACCCGGCCGCCGCCTATGCGGCGCGCTTTCCCGACCAGGACCCCGTCGACGGCGAGCGCATTCCGCGCCTTGCCGACGTGCTGACCCTGGTGCGCACCGGCGGACGCGGGCAGGTACACGTGTCCGTGGAGGTGAAGACCTTTCCGGAGGAGCCGGGAATCACCGCCGCGCCCGAACCCTTCGCCGCTGCGTTGCGCGAGGTGGTGGAGGCCACCGGCACGGCGGCGATCGTCAGCGTGATGGCGTTCGACTGGCGGGTGCTCACCGCCATGCAGCGCCTCATGCCACAGGTCGCGAGGGTGGCGCTCACCGAGGAGCAGCGCGGCGACGACACCGTGCGCATCGGCGCGGCGCAGCCTTCGCCGTGGCTCGGGGGCCTCGACCCCAGGCAATTCGGCAACTCGGTCGTACGGCTGGTCAAGGCGAGCGGCGCCTCCAGCTGGGGCCCGGATTATCTCGATCTCGATGCAGCGCGCATCGCCGAGGCGCACGCACTCGGACTGCGCGTGGTGCCGTGGACCGTGAACGCGACGGCCGACATGGAGCGGCTCATCGAGCTCGGGGTCGATGGCTTGACGACCGATCGGCCGGACGTGCTGCGCGAGGTGCTCATCGAGCGGGGGCTCAACGTGCCGCCGATGCTGGCCGCGGATGGGCCGGCGTGAGCGCGCCGCGCGTTCTCATCATCGACGGCAATCGCGCCGCAATTCGCGACCAGCAGGTCGCGGCCGGCGGCTCACCAAGTGGCGAGGGCTATGCGCGCACGCTCGAGCAGCTGGCCCAGGTCCGCTGTGACATCGTGCGTCCGGCGGACGCCGAGGTCCGGCTCGGCCAGCCGCTCGCCGCCTATGACGGCGTGGCGATCACGGGCTCGGCGCTCAACGTATACGACGGCGGTGCCCACATCGAGCGGCAGATCGAGCTCGCACGCGCCACCTTCACCGCCGGCGTGCCGTTCTTCGGCAGCTGCTGGGGCATGCAGGTGGCGGTCGCCGCGGCCGGCGGAAGCGTACGGCCAAACCCACTCGGGCGCGAGTTCGGCTTCGCGCGCCGCATCGAGCTGAGTGAGGCGGGGCGCCGCCACCCGATGTTCGGCGGCAAGCCGGCGGTGTTCGAGGCGATTACCGTGCATCGTGATGACATCGGCGAGCTGCCCGCGGGTGCGCAGGTCCTCGCGGTCAACGACATGGGCGTGCAGGCGCTCGAGCTGCGGCACGGGCGGGGCGTGTTCTGGGGAGTCCAGTACCACCCCGAGTACAGCTTTGCGGAGATTGCGGCCTGCGCGGTGCGCTACGGCGCGAAGCTGATCGATGACGGGCTGTTCGCCGACCGCACCGAGCTCGACGCTTTCGTCGCGGATCTGCGCGCGCTCATGCAGCGTCCCGACGACCCGCGCCTCGCGTGGAAGCACGGGCTTGGGCCCGCGGTGCGGGAGGAGTCGCTGAAGCTCGCGGAGCTGCGTAACTGGCTCGAGATCGAGGTGCTGCCGCACGCCGCGCGGCGCCCAAAGGGCCACGCATGAGTTTCGCCGATCACCCCGACTGCGCCCGCGCGCTCGCGCTCGCCGAGCAGCTCGCCGACGTCGCGCGTCGCATCGCAGTGCGTCACTTCCGCACGCCGGTGGTCGTGCAGAAAAAGACCGACGGCACGCCGGTGACGGCCGTCGATCGCGAAATCGAGACCGAGATGCGCCACATGATCGGCGCCGCATTTCCCAGCCACGCGATCCGCGGCGAGGAGTTTCCGGCGCAGGGGAGTGGCGAGTTCACCTGGGTGCTCGATCCCATCGACGGCACCAAGAGCTTCATCAGCGGATTTCCGCTCTTCGGCTCGCTGATCGGGCTCGTGCAGGGCGAGCGCCCGGTGATCGGCGTGGTTGAGGCGCCGGCGACGGCCGAGCGCTGGGTAGGATGCGAGGGGCGCCGCACACGCTTCAACGGCCGCGAGGTGCACACCAGCAACTGCAGCGCGCTGGACGAGGCGGTGGTCTATACCACCACGGCGGAGACCTTCAGCCCCGAGGAGCGCCGGCGCTTCGAGTCGCTGGCGATGCGCGCCGGCCTGCGCCGCTATGGCGGCGACTGTTATCTCTACGGGATGCTGGCCTCGGGCTGGTGCGAGCTCGTGATCGAGGTGCAGTTAAAGGCGCATGATTTCATGGCCGTGGTGCCGGTGATCGAAGGCGCGGGCGGCAGGATCAGCGACTGGCGCGGTGCGCGGCTCACCACCGCGAGCGACGGCCGCGTCGTGGCGGCCGCCAACGAGACGCTGTGGAAAATGGCGATTGAGACGCTCGGCGCGCCCTAAGCCGCGAGACTCATGTCCCCCCTGACCGCCGCGCGGAAGATGCGCGCGTAGGCGGCGGCATCCGCCGGCTGCGGGTTGCCGCCGGCCGACGGATCGAGCGCGGCTTCGCGGCCGATGGTTTCCGCGGTCGTCGCCGGCACGCCGATGTCGGCGAGCGTGTGCGGGATCTTCAGGCGCTTGCGAAAGCCGAGCACCCAGTCGAAGAGGGCCCCGAACGGCTCGCCCTTGAGATCCAGGACCCGCGCGATGGTCGCGACGCGCGCCTCGATCGCGGCACGGTTGTAGATCATGACGTAGGGCAGCAGCACGGCGTTGGTGAGACCGTGGTGGGTGTTGAAGTGCGCGCCCACCGGGTGCGCGATGGCGTGCACGCCCCCCAAGCCCTTCTGGAAGGCGGTGGCACCCATGCTGGCCGCGGCCAGCATGCGCGAGCGCGCCTCGAGGTCGGTGCCCTGCTCGCAGGCCCGCGGCAGGTACTCCTGGATGAGACGCATGCCCTCGAGCGCGATGCCATCCGCCAGTGGGTGAAAGCCGGGCGCACAGTAGGCCTCGAAGCAATGTACGAAGGCATCCAGCCCCGTCGCGGCGGTGATCGCCGGCGGCAGTCCCACGGTGAGCTCGGGGTCGGAGATCACGACGCCCGGCATCATCAGCGGATGGAAGATGATCTTTTTCTGGTGCGTCTCCTCGTTGACCACCACGCCTGCCCGCCCGACCTCCGAGCCCGTGCCGGCCGTGGTCGGCACCGCGACCACCGGCGCGATGCCCTTCACGTCGGCGCGCGTCCACCAGTCGCCGACATCCTCGAAGTCCCACAGCGGACGCGTCTGTCCCGACATGAAGGCGATCACCTTGCCGGCATCGAGCGCCGAGCCGCCGCCGAAGGCGATGACGCCGTCGTGCGAGCCCGCGCGGTAGGCGGCCAGACCCTCCTCGACGTTGGCGGCCACGGGGTTGCCGCGCACGCGTGCGAAGAGGCCGGTGCCGGCCATCAGCGCGCGCGCGCGCTTCACCATCGGCGCATCGCGCAGCCCCTCATCGGTCACCAGCAGCGGCCGCCTGATGCCGAGTCTGGCGCACGCCGCCGGGAGCTCGGCGATGCGTCCGGGGCCCGCCCACACCGTGGTCGGATAATTCCAGTTGGCTTTGAGAATCGCAGTCACGTCGTCACCCGCAGATGGAAGGATTTGGGCCGCGTCAGGTGCTCATACCCGACGACCGAAAGCGTACAGCCGCGACCGGAGTCCTTCACGCCCACCCACGCGAGCGCGGGATCGAGATAATCGCAGCGGTTCATGAAGAAGGTGCCGGTCTGAACTTCGGCGCCGAGGCGCTCGGCGGCCGCCGCATCGCGCGTCCACACGGCCGCCGTGAGGCCAAAGGCGCTGTCGTTCATGTGCGCGACGGCCTGCGCATCGCTCGCGACCTTCATGACGCCGGCCACCGGGCCGAAGATCTCCTCGCGCATCACCGCGGAAGAGGCCGGCGCGTCGAGCAGCAGCTGCGGCGCGAGGTAGGGCGTGCCGGGCCGGCTCGCGGGGAATTCCCGCTCCTCGATCGCGGGCCGCGCGCCGGCGCCGATAGCGGCACGGATCTGGGCCCGCACGCCGTCCGCCGCCGTGGTGCGCACCAGGGGTCCGAGCGTGGTCTCGGGATCGAGCGGGTCGCCGAGCCGGTACTGGCGGATGAGCTCGACCGCGCCCTGAGTGAAAGGCTCATAGAGGCTCTCGTGCACGTAGATGCGCTGCAGTCCGCAGCACGACTGGCCGGAGTTGAAGTAGGCGCCGTCGACGATGTTCTCGACGGCGTGTTTCAGGTCTGCGTCCTCGCGCACATACACCGGGTCGCAGCCCCCGAGCTCGAGCCCGACGCCGACGAAGCGCTCGGCCGCGGCCCGCTGTACCGTGCGACCGCCGGCGACCGAGCCGGTGAAGGCGACGAAGTCGACGCGCGCATCGCCGATGACGCGCTCGGTGTCCTCGTGCGAGAGGTGCAGCACCTGGAACACACCGGCGGGCAGCCCCGCCGCGCTGAGGCATTCGGCGAAGGCCTCGGCGGCGAGCGGGGTCTGCGCCGAGTGCTTGAGGATCACGGCGTTGCCGGCCATGAGTGCCGGCACCACGCTGTTGACCGCGATCAGGTACGGGTAATTCCACGCGGCGACGGTGAACACGACACCGAGCGGCTCGCGGCGGATGAAGCGCCGGAAGCCGGGCTTCGGTCCCGCATCGAGGTCCGCGAGCGCGGCCGGCGCGGCGCCGATCATGTGACGGGCGCGCTCGAGGGTGCCGCGCACCTCGCTCGGCGCGAAACGGATCGGCCGCCCCATCTGCCATGCGAGCCCCTGGGCGATTTGCGCGCCGCGGCGCTCGAACTCGGCGCAAAAGCGCTCGAGGATCGCGGCGCGCGCGGGCACTGGCGTGGCGCGCCACGGGCGCTGCGCGGCGCGCGCGCGCCCGAGAGCGGCGTCGATCTCGGCGGCGGTGGCGGCCGTGCGCTCGGCATAGAGGCGGCCGTCGACCGGGGAGATGGTCCTGATCGTACTCATCAGATGATCTCGAAGTAGCGGGCCAGCTCCCAATCGGTGACGGCGCGGCGGAACTCGCGCTCCTCCCATTCGCGGCTGGCGGCGAAGTGCTCGACGAACGGCTTGCCGAAGAGCTCGTGCGCGGCCTTGGAGCCCGCGAGGCGCTCGGCCGCCTCGGTGAGGGTGCGCGGCAGCTGCCGTTTCGCCGGGAGCTTCTTCTCGTAGGCGTTACCCGTGACAGGCTCATCGGGCTCGATGCGCTGCTCGATTCCCCAGAGTCCCGAGCCGATGGCGACCGCGAGCGCGAGATACGGGTTGATGTCGGCGGCGGCGACGCGGTACTCGACGCGCTGCGCCTTGGCTCCCCCCTGGATGACACGCAGCGCGCAGGTACGGTTCTCCACGCCCCAGGTCGCCGATGTGGGCGCCCAGTAGCCCGGGACGAGGCGTGAGTAGCTGTTGACGGTCGAGGCCACCATGGCGAGGAGCTCGGGCATCAGCGCCTGCTGGCCGCCGACGAACCAGCGCATCGCATCCGACATGGTGTGAGGCTTCCTCTCGTCGTAAAAGGCGGAAGTACCGTCCTTGCGCGTGAGCGATACGTGCAGGTGGCCGCTCTGCCCCGGGAGCTGCTGCGACCACTTCGCCATGAAGGTCGCCATGAGGCCGCGGCGCTGCGCGAGCACCTTGACGAACGTCTTGAAGAGCGCGGCGCGGTCGGCGGCCTCGAGCGCCTCGGTGTAGTGCAGCGCCGCCTCCATGACGCCGGGACCGGTCTCGGTGTGCAGTCCTTCGATCGGCATGCGCATGTCGTCGGCGAGCTTGAGCAACGCCTGGTAGAGCTCGGCATGGACGCCGCTGCGCAGCACCGAGTAGCCGAAGTATCCCGGGGTCAGGTTGGTAAGATTGCGATAGTGCTTCTCGCGCACGCTCGCGGGCGTTTCGCTGAAGACGAAGAACTCGTACTCCGCCGCCGCGGTGGCGCTGAGTCCCATGGAGGCCGCCCGCGCGAGCACCCGGCGCAGCACCGCGCGCGGACAGACTTCCTCCGCCTTGCCGGCGAACTCGCCGAGGAAGAGCAGCATGTTGCCCTCGAGCGGCAGCGCGCGGCAGGTCTCGGGCAGGAGCCGCACCGGCGCATCGGGGAAGGCCGTATGCCAGCCGGTGAAGGTGACGTTGTCGTACTGTTGGTCGTTCGAGTCCCAGCCCAGCACCACGTCGCAGAAGCCCAGGCCATTCTCGAGGGCCGAGAGGAACTTGGCGCGATCGATGAACTTGCCGCGCAGAATCCCGTCGTTGTCGAACACCGCCACCTTGACGTGGCCGAGCCCGCGCTCCTCGACTATCGCGCGGGCGTGCGCGGCAGTGCGTACTTCTTCCGGTTGCATGAAACGTTCGCTCCTTAGCTCAAGCCGACAGGCTGCTGCGCTGGTAGGCGGCTGCCTCGAGCCACCGCGGGTTGATCTCGACCCCCCAGCCGGGCTCGGCGGGGATCGTGACCTGCCCGTCCCTGACCTCGTACGGATCCTGCAGGAAGAGGCCGTCCTCCCACGGATAGTAATCCGCGCCCTCGATGGACAGCTCGAGGTACTTACCGGCATTGCCGATGGCGCCGAGGAGGTGCATCGTGCAGAGCGTGACCAGCGAGCGGTTGGCGCTATGCGGCGTGCAGGGCAGTCCCGCCGCGGCCGCCAGCGCCGCCACCTCGAGCGTGCGCGAGACGCCGCCCATGTACATGACGTCCGGCTGCACGATGTCGACCGCCCGCATGTCGATCATGCGCTCCCAGATCTGCAGCTCGCAGTCCTGCTCGCCCCCGGTGACATCGAGCGACAGCGCCGCCGTGACTTCGCGGGTCTCTCCGAGCTTCCAGTAGGGACAGGGCTCCTCGTAGTGTCCGATCCCTTCGGCCTCGAGCAGCCGCCCGACCTCGATCGCGCGGCGCGGCGAGAAGCCGCTGTTGGCATCGACCAGCTTCGCGACCCCGTCGCCGAGCGCGCGCGCCACCTGCGGCACGATCGCCTCGGTGCGCCCGGGCCACTCGTCGATGTCGTGGCCGCACTCGGCCCCCACCCGCCACTTGAAGGCGTCGAAGCCGAAGGTGTCGCGGAGCTTGAGGAACCGCGCGGCTTCCTGCTCCGGGGTGATGTCGCGGCGCATGGAGGAGGCGTAGGCGCGCAGCCGCTTGGGTCTGCCGCCGAGCAGCGCGACGACGGGCTTGCCCTCGAGTTTGCCGCGCAGGTCCCACAGAGCGGTGTCGAGGCCCGCCAGCGCGCGGCAGCGGTAGCTGCCCGGGAACTTGTGCTCACGCTCTTCGACTCGCTCAACGAGTGCGCGGACGTCGAGGGGGTCCTCGCCGAGGGCCCAGGGCGCCACCTGGCGATGGAAGATGCCGGCTGTGATGTCCGCGTTGTAGGTCGAGGTCTGACCCCAGCCGCTGGCGCCCGAGTCGGTGGTGACGCGCACGAAGCACACGAACTGGTTGGTGAAGGTCTCGAGGGTCGTGATCTTCATGAGCCGGCTGCCGCCGCTTCTACGGTAGCCACGGGAGCGAGTAGGTCTTGGTGTTGGTGAAGCTGCGGATCGCCTCCTGCACCCCCTCCTTGTAGCCGAGCCCGGAGTCCTTGATGCCGCCGAAGGGCGTGAGCTCGAGGCGGTAGCCCGGCACCTCGCGTACGTTGACGCTACCGACGTTGAGCTCCTGCACGAAGCGCGTGATGTAGTCGAGGCGGTTGGTACAGACCGCGGACGAGAGCCCGTAGGCGGTGGAGTTCGAGATGCGGATGGCCTCATCGATCGTACGAAACGTCATGACGGGTGAGACGGGGCCAAAGGTCTCCTGCTTCACGACCGTCATCGCGGGGTCCACCCGGTCAATGACGGTGGGGGAATAGAGCGCGCCGTCGCGCTTGTTCCCATAGCAAAGGCGTGCGCCGCCCGCCACGGCCTCGTTCACCCGCTCCTCGAAGGAGCGCGCCGCGGGCTCATCGATCACCGTGCCCATGTCGGTGGCCGGGTCCATGGGATCGCCGTATTTGACCGCGCGCGACTTTTCGACCAGCAGCTCCGTGAAGCGCGCGGCGACCGACTCCTGCACCAGCATGCGTTTGATCGCGGTGCAGCGCTGCCCGGAGTTCTTGTACGAGCCGGCCGCGGCCAGCGTCGCCGCCTCCTCGATGTCGGCGTCCTCCATGACGATGAGCGGATCGTTGCCGCCGAGCTCGAGCACCTGGCGCTTGTAGACCGCCTTACCGGCGATGTATTTGCCGACGGCCACCCCGCCGGTGAAGGTGACGAGGGCGACATCCGCGTTCGTGAGGAGCTCGTCCGCGATCGTCTTCGGGTCCCCGCTGAGCACGCTGAACATCGGCGGCGGCAGTCCCGCCTCGTACAGGATGTCGGCCAGCAGCAGCGCCGTGAGCGGCGTCTTCTCCGAGGGCTTGAGCACCATGCGGTTGTTGCTGGCAATGCTCGGCGCCACCTTGTGCGCCACCTGATTCAGCGGGTGATTGAACGGTGTGATGGCCGTGATCGCCCCGAGCAGCGGCTCGCGCAGCGTGTAGACCTTGCGCTTCTTGCCGTGCGCGGTGAGATCGCAGGAGAAGATCTGGCCGTCGTCCTGGAGGGCCGCGTTGCCGGCGAACACGAATACATCGCAGGCCCGGCCGACCTCGTAGACGGAGTCCTTCTTGCACAGGCCACTCTCGGCGGTGATGAGGTTGGCGATCTCCTCGGTGCGCGCGCGCAGCGCGTCGGCTGTCTGGTAGCAGATGCGGTAGCGCTCGTAGCGGGTGAGCGTGGAACGGAAGGCCCGGGCGGTGGAGAGCGCACGCCGCACTTCGGCCACTCCCGCCTGGGCCACCGCGGCGATGGGCGCCCGCGTATACGGGTTGAAAACCTGCGCGGCGTGCGGCGTGTCGACGCGCTCGCCGGCGATGCGCAGCGGCTCGCGCCTAAGCGCCATGGTTCAGCACCCAATCGAACGCGTCGAAGTTGCGCCAGCGCCGGTTGGTGTCGAGGTTGGCGATCCTGCGGTTCATGACCAGCGGTACCGGCTGCTCGGAGAGGCCGCCATGCGAGCGCAGCGGCGCGTCAAGGCCGGTGAGGTCGTGCTTCGCCTTGGCGCTGCCTAAGGCCACCGAGCGCACTGACACCACCACCAGGTCCCCGATCCGGTCGGCGGGCAGCTCGAAACGCTCCGCGGCCTGCGCCCGTGTCAGCACCACCTCGACCCCGCGGAGCGCCGCGATGCGCGCCACCAGATCGGGAACCGGGATGCCGGCCGGCAGGTACACGGTCGCGTAGGATCCAAGCGCCCCGTGGTGCACGACGTAGGGGTCGGTGATCGGCAGAATCACGCGCGCGCGGCCCTCGCCGAGCCAGCCATCGAGCACGTCCTGGAGGTAAATGACGTTCGGGCTGGCATCGAGCCGCTGCTTCGGGCTCATACCGTGATCGGCGGTGAGGGCGATGGCGCAGCCTGCGCGCTCGAGCTCGGCCAGGTAGTTGTCCATCATGCGGCAGAAGGCATTGGCCTCCGGCGAGCCGGGCGCGTGCTTGTGCTGCACGTAGTCCGTGGTCGAGAGATACATGACGTCGGGGCGCAGGCTCGCCATGAGCTTCACTCCCGCGGCGAACACGAACTCCGAGAGCGCGGCGCTGTAGACGGAGGGCAGCGGCAGGCCGACGAGCTCGAGCACCTCGCCGATCCCGTGCTCGGCGCTCGTCACCTCGTTGGCCTTCTCCGCGGAGAAGCAGATGCCGCGCATCTTGTGGCCGAGGAGCCGGCGCAGCTTGTCCTTGGCGGTGATCACCGCCACCTTGCAGCCGGCATCGCTGAGCGCCGCGAGCAGCGTCGGGGCGCGCAGCCACTTCGGGTCGTTCATCATGACCTCGGTGCCGCTCTCGACGTCGTAGAGGAAGTTGCCGCAGATGCCGTGCACCGCGGGCGGCACGCCGGTCACGATCGACAGGTTGTTCGGGTTGGTGAAGCTCGGCACCACGCAGTCGGCGACCACGGCGCTGCCGTTCGCGAGCGTGCGCTGCATCCACGGCATGTGACCGCCGGCCACCGCCTGGGAAATGTAGTCCGGGTCGCAGCCGTCGACGCACACCACGACGGCGGGCGAGCGCGGCAGGCGGTAGCTGCGGCCGTTGACTTCGATGGAACGCATGACTCGTTACCTCAAGCCGCGGCGCGCAGCTGTGCCAACACCTTGCCGACCGCTTCCACGGCACCGCCGATGCCGCGCTCGCCGAGCTGCCCCATGCAGCCCACACGGAAAGTCTCCAGCGTCGTGAGCTTGCCGGGATAGAGGATGTAGCCGAGCGCCTTGACGGCGTTGTAGAAGGCCTTGAACTGATAGTGCGGACTATCGGGCGCGTGGAAGGTCACGATGATCGGCGCCTGGATGGCGGCGGGCAGGAAACTCTTCAGTCCAAGCGCCGCCAGCCCCTCGATCAGGGTGCGGCAGTTGTGCGCATAGCGCGCGCCACGCGCGGCGAGTCCGCCTTCCTCGAGATACTGCGTGACGGCGCAATCGAAGGCCGCCACCACGTGGGTGGGGGGCGTGTAGCGCCACTGGGTGGTCTTCTGCATGTAGACCCACTGGTCGTAGAGGTCCAGGGCGAGGGAGTGAGCGTTGCCCTCGCAGCGCTCGAGCGCCGCACGCCGCACGATCACGAACCCCATGCCCGGCGGGCCCTCGAGGCACTTGCCGGAGGCCGCCACCACCGCGTCGATGGGCGTGCGCCGCGTGTCGATCTCGAGCGCGCCGAAGGAGCTCATGGCATCGACGATCAGGCGCCGCTCGTGCTTCGCCACCACCTGGGCCACGGCATCGAGGGGATTCAGGATCCCGGCGCTGGTCTCACAGTGCACCAGCGCGACGTGGGTGATGGAGGGATCCCCGACAAGCGCGCGCTCGACGTCGGCGGCGGACACCGCGGCGTTCTCGGCATAGTCGATGGTGGTCACCTTGCGGCCGAGATAGCGGCAGATGCGCGTGATGCGCTGGCAGTAGGCGCCGTTCTGCGGCACCAGCACGTGCCCGTCGGCGCGCGGCACCAGCGTGCCGAGCGCCGCCTCGACTGAGAACGTGCCGCTCCCCTGCAGCGGTACGCACTCATGGGTGGCGGTGCCGTGCACGATGTCGAGCAGCCGCTCGCGCAGGCGCGCCGTGATGCTGTTGAAGTCGACGTCCCAGGAACCCCAGTCGCGCAGCATCGCCTGCTTGGTGCGCAGCGAGATCGTCAGCGGGCCGGGGGTGAGGAGATAGGGTTCGGTGCTCATCGATCACTCCGTCAGATATTGCGTCAGGCCGTGCGTTCCAGCAGCGCCGCCGCCTCGGCGGCCAGTACGCTCGCCTCATCGAGCCGGATCACCTCGATGGCGGCGCGGCTGCCCGCGGCGGCAATGCTGGCCGCGCCGGCGGCGCTGTTGGCGGTCTGATCGACCGTGATCCCGGCCCATTCGAGTCCGAGGAGTATCCGGCGCCGGATCTCGGGCGCATGCTCGCCGATGCCGCCACCGAAAGCGATCACGTCGACCCCGCCGAGCTCGCCCACGTAGGCGCCGAGATAGTGCCGCGCACGGCGACAGAATATCTCGATCGCGAGCCGTGCACCCGCGTCTCCCTGGCCCTCGAGATCGAGCAGCTCGCGCATGTCGGCGCTGCGCCGCGAAAGGCCCTTGAGGCCGCTCTCGTTATTGAGCTCCTGGCGCATCTGCGCGGGGGACATGCCGCCGTGCTCCATCACGTGCAGCAGCGCCCCGGGGTCGAGGTCCCCGGAGCGGGTTCCCATGACGAGGCCCTCGAGGGGCGTGAAACCCATGCTGGTCGCCACCGGCTGCGCATCGAGCGTCGCGGTCACGGAGCAGCCGCGACCGAGCTGCAGGCTGACGCAGCGCCGCGCCGGCGTGCCCGGCGGCAGACGCGCCCGCGCGGCGCGGCACAGGTAGCGGTGCGCGGTGCCGTGGAAGCCGTAGCGCCGTACGCCGAAGTCGCGGTACCAGCGCTCGGGGACCGCATAGCGCCAGGCGGCTTCGGGAAGCGAAGCATAGTAGGCGGTGTCGAACACGCCGATGAGCGGCACGCTCGCCGGGAGCCGCGCGCGCACGCTCGCGATGACGGCGAGCGCCGGAGGGTTGTGGAGCGGCGCCAGCTCATCGAGCGCCGCCAGGGCGGTGAGCTCGGCGTCGCCGAGGCGCGTGGTGGCCCGGAAGCGCTCGCCGCCGTGCACGATGCGATGCACGCTGGCGCCAAGGTCCGCGAGCAGTCCCGCGCCTCCAAGCCAGGTCAGGAGGAAGTCCGCGGCGGCCGCGAGCGTGCGCAGCGGGGCAATGGGCGGGGGCGCGGGATCCGCGGTCTCGAGGCGCAGGTTACCGTCCGCGTCGACGAACGCGCCGGACCTGAGGCGTTGCGTGCCGCCGCCCGCGGACACTTCGAGCAGATCGAACTTGAGCGAGGAGCTGCCGGCGTTGAGGACGAGGAGGCGCATCAGCGTGGGCGCAGCGCGCGCCGCAGACAGAAGGCAAGCAGCATCACCGCGACGCTGATCACTCCGAAGCCGAGCGAGACGCGCTGATCGGCGAGCACCGCCATGGCGGCGAGGATCGCGATCATTCCCGCGATCGCCACGCAGGTCAGCCAGGGGTAGCCCCACATGCGGATCCGCAGCCGCTCGGGGGCTTCGCGCTCGAGTCGGCGCCGCAGCCGCAGCTCCGCGCAGGCGATCAGCACATAGACGAAGATCGCGACGGTGCCGTAGGAGTTGACCAGGAAGGCGAAGATCCGGTCGGGCGAGAGGTAGCTCATCACCACCGTCACGTAGCCGAAGGCGGTGCTGGCGAGGATGGCGGCGACCGGCACTCCGCGGTGGTCGAGCCGTGCCATGGCGCGCGGGGCATCGGCGCGCCCGGCGAGCGCCATCAGCATGCGCGAGGAGGCGAACAGGCCCGAGTTCAGCGCCGACAGCACCGCCGTGAGGATCACGAGACTCATGAGCGTGCCGGCGGCCGGGATGCGCAGTACCTCCATGACGCTCACGTAGGGTTGTGCCATGCGCAGCGTGTCGTTCCACGGCACCAGCGCGACGACCAGGAAGATCGAGCCGATGTAGAACACCAGCACGCGCCAGATCACCGACTGCGTGGTCTCGGCAATCGCGCGCTCGGGTTCGGCCGACTCGGCGGCGGCGATGGTGACGATCTCGGCGCCGAAGTAGAAGCCGGTGGCGGCGACCGCACCGGTAAGTACCGGGATGATGCCCCTCGGCATGAAGCCGCCGTGACTGGTGAGATGCGGCAGACCTGCGTGCGCCCCGGGCCAGAGCCCCAGCGCGAACAGCACCCCCGCGCCGAGAAACACCATGATCGCCGCCACTTTGATCGAGGCGAACCAGAACTCGGCCTCGCCGTACGACCGCACCGAGAGGAGATTCACGATGGTGAAGAGCGTCATGAGCGTCAGCGTGAACTCCCACGGCGCCACGTTCGGCCACCAGTTCCCGAGGATGCGTGCGCCGGCGACCGCTTCCAGCGCGACCACGATCACCCAGAAGTACCAGTACATCCAGCCGGTGAGGAAGCCGGCGAGCTCGCCGAGCGCCAGCCGGTTGTATTCATAGAAGCCGCCCACCGCAGGGTAGGCGACCGCCATTTCTCCGAGCATGCGCATCACCAGCACGACCAGCGTGCCGGTGAGCGCGAAAGACAGCACCGCGGCCGGTCCCGCCGAGCCGATCACCACGCCGCTGCCGACGAACAGGCCCGCGCCGATCACCCCGCCGAGGGCGATCATCTGCATGTGGCGCCGCTGCAGCGAGCGGCGCAGTCCCGGCGCGGCCGCCGCGGGTCCGTGGATTTCTGCGCTGGCGTTCATGCGTAGGATCGCGGCTTAAGGTCCGCTAAGGACTTCAGGTGTACTTCTGATACTTGGCGAGGTGGCGCACGGGCCTGGAGAGCGCATCGCGCCGGAACGGATCGCCGAGCTCCTTGGTAACCATCATCTCGAGCACCGTGGTCTTGCCATCGCGCTGCGCGGCGGCCGCCGCCCGCAGCGCCGGGGCGACGTCCTCGACCCGCTCGACCGTGAGACCGTCGCAGCCGAAGGCCTGCGCCACCTTCGCCCAGCTCGGGTTCTCGAGGTTGACGCCCTGGTAGCGCCGTGAATAGAAGTCGACGTGATTCTTCTTCTCCGCGCCCCACTGACCGTTGTTGAAGACGATCGGCGTCACGCCGATCTGCTCGCGCGCACAGGTGAGGAGCTCGTTGAAGCTGATGCCCCAGGCGCCGTCGCCGACGTAGGCGAAAGCGGCGCGCTCGGGGGCGGCGATCTTCGCGCCGCAGATGACCGGGAACGCGTAGCCGCAGTTGCCGAAGCTCATCGCCGCGAACATCGAGCGCGGCTGCTCGAACCGCAGATACGAGTTGGCCACCGAGCAGATGTTGCCGATGTCGGTCGATACCATCGAGCCGGCCGGGAGCGCGCCCTCGAGCGCGCGCAGCATCTGCCGCGGGTGCATGTATTTCGAGTCGGCGGCGACTTCGAGCGAGTAGGGGTCGCGCTCGTGCGTCCAGCCGCCGAGCTCCGCCTCCCAGTCGGACTTCTCGGCGGCGATGCGCTTCAACCGGTCGGCGCGGCTCGCGTTGCCGGCGAGCTGCCGTCCCTTGAGGCGTGCCAGGAGCGCGGCGGCCGCGGCGCGCGCGTCTCCATGGATGCCGACCGAGATCGGGCGCACCAGGCCCAGCATGCGCGGGTCGGCATCGATCTGGATGATCTTCGCCTCCTTCGGCCAGTAGTCGAGACCGTACTGCGGCAGCGTGCCGAAGGGCCCTAAGCGCGTGCCGAGCGCGAGTACCACGTCGGCGCGGGCGATGAGCTTCATGGCGGCCTTCGAGCCCTGGTAGCCGAGCGGGCCGGCGGCGAGTGCGTGCGAGGCGGGGAAGGAGTCATTGTGGAGGTAGCTGCTGCACACGGCCGCGCCGAGCGTGTCGGCGAGCGCGATCGCTTCCGTCGTGGCGCCGCCGGTGATCACGCCGCCGCCGGCGACGATCACCGGGAAGCTTGCCGCCGCGAGCAGCTCGGCGGCGGCATTGAGCGCGGTGTCGTCCCCAGCCCCGTGCGCGATGCGCAGCGGCGCAGGAATCGTGGTGTCGAACTCGCCGTAGAAGTAGTCGCGCGGAATATTGAGCTGGGTCGGCCCCATCTCGAGCATGGCGCGGTCGAAGCAGCGCGCGGCGATTTCGGCCATGCGCCGCGGGTTGTTCACGTGGCCCTGGTACTTGGTGATCTTCGAGAAGATCGGCAGCTGCTCGGTCTCCTGGAAGCCGCCGAGCCCCATGGTGAGGGAGCCGGTCTCTGGGGTGATGAAGACGACCGGGGAGTGCGCCCAGTAGGCCGCCGCGACCCCGGTAACGAAGTTGGTCACGCCGGGGCCGTTCTGGGCGATGCACACGCCGTGGCGGCCCGAGGCGCGCGCGTAGCCGTCGGCCATGTGGATCGCGCCCTGCTCGTGCGCGACCGGCACGAAGCGGATGCCGGCGGCGGGGAAAATGTCGAGCGCATCCATGAACGCCGAGCCGACGATTCCGAACACGTGGGTGACACCGTTGGCGGCCAGCGTTTCGACGAGCGCCTCGGAGGGTCCCATTTTCTGCGGCTGGGTCATCGGCAGTGCTCCATTCGTTTCTACGAGCGAGATGGTTTGTTTCTTTTATGAGCGGTGGATTATAATCGCGGCTCATTGACCCAAGCCACATTCCCTTCGGAAGTAGTTTTCGTTCCGTTTAACGGAACGACAGGCGGGACACCTTGAACAGCCGCGTCTTTTCGCTCCCCGAAGACATTGCCGAGATCGCGAGCGAGACCTCTTCGACCCTCAAGGCCTTTGGCGTGCTCGAGGTGCTGGTGCGGGCCGGAAGGGCGGTCACGCTGTCGGAGCTCATGCAGGCGACCGAGCTGCCAAAGCCGACGCTCCACCGGACGCTCGCGCTGTTCGAGGAGGCCGGGTTCCTGACCCGCGAGCCCGGCGGGCGCGCTTACATCATCGGCGAGCGACTCTCGCGCTTCGCACTCGACGTGCTGCGCAGCGATGCCGCCGCCGCCGAGCGGCGCACGATCCTCAGGCGCGCGGTGAGCGAGCTCACCGAGACCTGCAATCTCGCGGTGCTGAAGAAAGGTGTGCTCATTTACCTCGACCGCGTCGAGGCGGCGTGGCCGCTGCGGCTGCACGTGCCCGAGGGTGGTGCCGGGTTGCCGCCGCACTGCTGCGCGAGCGGCAAGCTCCTGCTCGCGTACCTGCCGGCGCCCGAGCGGGCGCGCCTCCTCGAGCTGCTGCCGCTCGAGCGCTTCACCGAGCGCACCATCACCGACCGCGCCGTACTCGAGTCCGAGCTCGACCGCATCGTGAGCGTCGGCTACGCGGTCGACAACGAGGAGTACGTGCTCGGGGTCGCCTGCGTCGCCGTGCCGGTGGCGAATCGCCACGGCGACGTGGTCGCAGCTCTCGCGCTGCAGGGCGCTACGGCGCGGCTGCCGTTGATGCGCGCCATCGAATTCATTCCGCGCCTGCGCGCGGCGGCGGCGGAGATCGGCTCCACCCTCGGCTGATGCGGAGACAAAGCCATGGACATGAAAGTCGAGAACCTGGAACGGCATTGGCTGCCCTTCACCAACAACCGCGAGTTCAAGCGCGAGCCGCGTCTGTTCGTGCGCGCGAGCGGCATGCACTACTTCAGTCCGAGCGGCCGCAAGATCCTCGACGGCAGCTCGGGCCTGTTTACGAGCGCCGCGGGGCACTGCCGGCCGGAGATCGCCACCGCGGTGGCGCAGCAGCTCGAGACGCTCGACTTCACGCCGTCGTTCCAGAGAAGCCACCCGGGCGCCTTCGCACTCGCCGACGGCGTCGCGGCGCTCACTCCAGAGGGCCTCGATCACGTGTTCTTCTGCAACTCCGGTTCCGAGGCGGTCGATACCGCGATGAAGGTCGCGCTCGCCTACCACCTCGCGCGCCGTGAGGGCCAGCGCAACTACTTCGTCTCGCGCGAGCGCGCCTATCACGGCGTCAACATCGGCGGCACCGCGCTCTCGGGCATGGTGCGCAACCGTGAGGTCTTCGGCGCGCTGATGCCGGGGATCCTGCACCTGCGCCATACGCTGCTGCCCGAGAACCGCATGACGCGCGGCATGGGCGCCAAGGGGGCGGAGCTGGCCGAGGATCTCGCGCGCTTCGTGAATCTCGTGGGCGAGAAGCGCATCGCGGCGGTGTTCGTCGAGCCGATCGCCGGCTCCACCGGTGTCATCGTGCCGCCGCGCGGCTACCTCGAGCGGCTGCGCGAAATCTGCACCCGCCACGGGATCCTGCTGGTGTTCGATGAGGTGATCTGCGGCTTCGGGCGCACCGGCGAGCCGTTCGCGGCACTGTCGTTCGGCGTGACGCCGGACCTCATCACCATGGCGAAGGCGCTCACCAACGGCGCCCAGCCCATGGGCGCGGTCGCGGTGCGCGACGACGTCTATCGCACCATCATCGAGGCGGCGCCCGAGGGACTGCCCGAGTTCTTTCACGGCTATACCTACTCGGCCCACCCGGCCGCCTGTGCGGCCGGCCTCGCGACGCTCGACATCTACCGCAAGGAACAGCTGTTCGCGAAGGGGCGGGACCTTTCGGGCTACTTCCTCGACAGGATGTTCGCCCTGGGCGATCTGCCCGCAGTCGCCGACGTGCGTGGCTTTGGCATGCTCGCCGGCGTCGAGGTGAAGCCGGGCAAGGCCGCGGGCGTGCGCGGCAACGAGCTGCAGGCGAAGCTCTACGACCGCGGCCTGCACGTGAAGACCACCGGCGACGTCGCCATCCTCGCGCCGGCCTTCATCGCCACCCAGGCCGATATCGATGCGATGGCCGGGATGCTGCGCGAGGCGATTGCGGAATTCTGACCTGCGGTGACAAGCATCCCGTTCCATGCGCGGGTGGTAATCGTCGGCGGCGGCATCGTCGGCTGCAGCGTGGCCTATCACCTCGTGAAGCGCGGCGTGAGCGATGTGCTGCTGGTCGAGCGGCGGCAGCTCACCTGCGGCACCACCTGGCACGCGGCCGGGCTCGTCGGACAGCTGCGCGCCACGCATAACCTCACGCGCCTCGCGCAGTACACGACGCAACTCTACGCGGGACTCGAGCGCGAGACCGGGCAGGCGACCGGTTTCCGCCAGGTCGGCTCGATCGCGGTCGCCGCGAGCGCGGCGCGCTTCGAGGAATTGAAGCGCGGCGCCTCCATGGCGCGCGTATTCGGTCTCGAAGTCCAGATCCTCACGCCCGGCGAGGCGCGCGAGCGCTGGCCGCTGCTCGCGATCGAGGACCTGGTGGGCGCGGTTTACCTGCCGAAGGACGGGCGCACGAATCCCGTCGACACCACGCAGGCGCTGGCGCGCGCAGCGCGCAACGGCGGGGCACGCATCGTCGAGGGCGTGCGGGTCACCGGTATTCAGCGTGCCGGCGGCCGTGTCACCGGGGTGACCACGGACGCGGGTGAGGTGCGCGCCGACGTGGTGGTCAACTGCGCCGGCATGTGGGGCCGCGAGGTCGGAGCGCTGGCCGGCGTCAACGTACCGTTGCAGGCGGCGGAGCACTTCTACATCGTCACCGAGGCGATACCCGGGCTGCCGCCCGATCTTCCCATCCTGCGCGATGCGGACGCCTGCTCGTACTTCAAGGAGGACACCGGCAAGCTGCTCGTCGGCTGGTTCGAGCCGCGCGCCAAGCCCTGGGGCGAGAACGGCATTCCGCCCAACAGCGCCTTCGAGCAGCTGCCGCCGGACCTTGCGCACATCGAGCCGCTGTTCGCCGGCGCCATGCGCCGCGTGCCGGTGCTCGAGTCGACCGGCGTGCAGGTGTTCTTCAACGGCCCGGAGAGCTTCACGCCCGACGACCGCTACCTGCTCGGCGAGGCGCCGGAGCTGCGTGGCTTCTTCGTCGCCGCGGGCTTCAACTCCATCGGTATCCAGTCGGCGGGCGGCGCCGGCAAGGTGCTCGCGGACTGGATTGTCGACGGCCACCCGCCGTTCGATCTCTGGGATGTCGACATCCGCCGCTGCATGCCGTTCCAGCGCAACCGCAGGTACCTGCGCGACCGCACGGTGGAGGCGCTCGGGCTCCTCTACGCCATGCACTGGCCCTACCGCCAGGTCGAGAGCGCCCGCGGGGTGCGCAAGTCCGCGCTTCACGACCGCCTCGCCGCCGCGGGGGCATGCTTCGGCGAGGTGGCGGGCTTCGAGCGCGCCAACTGGTTCGGCGCCCCCGGCAGCATGCCGCGCTATGAGTACAGCTACGGCAGGCAGAACTGGTTCGAGCTATCGGCCGCGGAGCACCGTGCGGTGCGCGAATCCGTCGGTCTCTTCGACCAGTCCTCGTTCGCGAAATTCGTGCTCAAGGGCCGCGATGCCGGCCGCGTGCTCGCACGGATCTGTGCCAACGATGTCGACGTACCCATCGGACGCATCGTCTACACGCCCTGGCTGAATGCGCGCGGGGGGATCGAAGCGGACCTCACCGTGACGCGCGAGGCGCAGGACTCCTGGTTCATCGTCAGCGCGTGCGCGACGCAGACGCGCGATTTCGACTTCCTCGCCAGGGCAATTCCTGCGGACGCGGCCGCGCAGGCGGTCGATGTGTCCTCGGCCTACGCGGTGCTGAGTCTCATGGGGCCTGAGAGCCGTGCGCTCCTGCAGCCGCTCACCGACGCCGAGCTTTCGACCGCGGCCTTTCCATTCGGCACCTCGCAGATCATCGATCTCGGTTACGCGCGCGTGCGTGCCAGCCGCATCACCTACGTGGGCGAGCTCGGCTATGAGCTCTATATCCCCACCGAGTTCGCGCTGGGCGTGTACGACGTGCTGGTGGAGGCGGGCGCGGCGTTCGGCCTGAAGCTCGCCGGTTATCACGCGCTCAACAGTCTGCGGATGGAGAAGGGCTACCGGCACTGGGGCCACGACATCGGCGACGAGGATACGCCGCTCGAGGCCGGACTCGGTTTCGCCATCGCCTGGGACAAGCCCGGTGGGTTCACGGGCCGTGAGGCGCTGCTCAAGCAGCGCGCGGCGGGAGTGAGGCGCCGGCTCGCCGCGTTCGCGCTCGAGAGTCAGGATGCGCTGCTCTATCACAACGAGCCGATCTGGCGCGACGGCGCACTGGTCGGGAAGATCACCTCGGGCATGTTCGGCCATACGCTCGGGGCTGCGCTCGGTCTCGGGTTTATCGAGCGCCCGGGCGATGCGCCGATCACCGCCGAATGGATCGGCGCGGGGCGTTACGAAATCGAAGTCGCGGCCGAGCGCGTCCCGGCCCGGGTGTCGCTGCGGCCCTTCTACGATCCATCCGGCGAGCGAGTCAAACGTTGAAGAGCCACGCGCGGGTCGTGGTGATCGGCGGGGGAGCGGTCGGCTGCAGTGCGCTGTATCACCTGACACGCCTCGGCTGGACGGATGCGGTGCTGCTCGAGCGCGATGAGCTTACCGCCGGCTCCACCTGGCACGCCGCCGGCAACTGTCCGAACTTCTCGACCTCCTGGAGCCTCCTCAGGCTGCAGCGCTACTCAACCGAGCTCTACGCGCGGCTCGGCGCCGAGGTCGGCGCCGATCTCACCTACCACCGCACGGGGAGCATCCGTCTCGCGCACACGGCCGATCGGGTCGACGAGTTTCGCCACGTGGTCGCCCAGGCCCGCGCGCTCGGGATCGGCTTCGAGCTCCTGTCCCCGGCGGAGATCCGCGCGCGCCATCCGTTCCTCGAAGTGGACGACATCCGCTTAGGCTTGTGGGATCCCGACGACGGCGACATCGATCCGGCGCAGCTGACACAGGCACTCGCCCGGGGTGCGCGCGAGCGGGGCGCGTTGATCCACCGCCACACCCGCGTCACGGCCATCCGCCGCTTGCCAGGCGGCGACTGGCGCATCGAGACGCCGGAAGGCGCGATCGAGGCCGCGGTCGTCGTCAATGCCGCGGGTTACCGCGGCGCCGAGGTCGCCGCCCTCATGGGCGAGTATCTGCCCATGGTCTCGCTGTCGCACCAGTACCTCGTCACCGAGGACATCGCGGCGCTCACGGCGCGCGGCACCGCGCGGCTGCCGCTGGTGCGCGACCCCGACGCGAGCTATTACCTGCGCCAGGAGCGTCACGGGCTGCTGCTCGGACCCTATGAGGCCCAGGGGCGCGTGCACTTCGAGCACGGCATTCCGGCCGAGTTCGCTCACCAGCTCTTCCCGGACGATCTCGCGCGCGTCGAGGACTACATCGAAGCGGCGTGCGCGCGCGTACCGCTGCTTGGCACCGTCGGCGTGAAGCGCGTCATCAACGGCCCGATCCCGTATGCACCCGATGGCAATCCCCTGATGGGCCCGTCGCTTGCAGCGCCGAACTTCTTTCACTGCTGTGCCTTCACCTTCGGGATCGTGCAGGCGGGCGGCGCCGGCCGCGCTATCGCCGAATGGGTCGTGAACGGCGAGCCCGACTGGGACCTCTGGCCGCTCGATCACCGGCGCTACCTCGCATTCGCCGACCGCGAATACACCCGTGCCAGGGCACTCGACACCTACGGCAACGAATACGGCGTCGGCTACCCCCTGGAGGAGCGCCCGGCGGGGCGCCCCGGGAAGACCTCTCCTTTATATGGGGAACTCAAGCGCCAGGGTGCGGTGTTCGGCGCCCGCGGCGGCTGGGAGCGGGCGGTGTATTTCCGCGCGCCCGGCGACCCGGACGGACCTGAGGCCTCGTTCCGCCGGCCGCACTGGCACCGTGCGGTGGAGCGCGAGTGCGCGGCGGTCGCGAGCGGCGTGGCGCTGCTCGATCTGCCGGGCTTCACGCGCTTCGCGGTGCGTGGCGCGGGCGCCGCCGGCTTCCTCGATCGCCTGATCGCGGGGGAGCTGCCGCGGCCGGGCCGCACCTCGCTCGCCTACGCCTGCTCGCCGCGCGGCGGCATCGTCATGGAGATGACGATCACCCATCTGCCGGATGGCACGTTCTGGCTGCTGTCGGCAGCCGCGGCCGAACGGCACGATGAGCAGTGGCTCCGGCACCATCCGGGCGCTGCCCTCGACCGGGTCGAGATCGTCAACCACACGGCGCGCTATGGAACGCTGGTGCTCACGGGTCCACTGTCGCGCGAGCTGCTGGCGCGGGTGAGCGAGGCGGACCTCGGCACGGCGGCCTTCCCCTGGCTCGCTGCTGCTGCGCTCGCGATCGCCGGCGTCCCGGTCCTCGCGCTGCGGGTGAGCTACGTGGGTGAGCTGGGCTTCGAGCTGCACGTCGCGATGGAGCAGCTCACCGCCGTGTACGCGCGCCTCACCGAGGACGGCCGGGAGCTGGGACTGAAGCACCTCGGCCTCTATGCGGTCGAGAGTCTGCGGCTCGAGAAGTGCTACCGCAGCTGGAAGGCGGATCTCACCCGCGAGTACAGCCCGCTGGAGGCCTCGCTCGAGCGTTTCGTGCGCCTCGACAAGGCGGCGGATTTCGTCGGCCGGGAGGCGCTGCGCCGGCAGGCGGCCGCGGGCGTCACCCAGCGCTTCGTGCCGCTCCTCGTGGACGCGGGCGTCGCGGACGCCGCGCCGGTCTCGATCGTGTGGCGGGGTGGGGAGCGCGTCGGACTGGTCACTTCGGGCGGCTACGGGCATCGCCTGAAGCGCAGCATCGCGCTCGGCTATGTCCGGCGCGATCTCATCACGCCGGGTACCGAGCTCGAGATCGAGATCCTCGGCGAGCGGCGCCGCGCGTTGGTGGGCCGCGAGCCGCTCTACGATCCGGACAACCTGCGCTTGCGCGCCTGATGCTAGTGCGTCGGAAGCGCGAGTACGCGCGTCGCGCCGCGGCCGCGCGGATCGGCGGCCGCGACCGTACCCGCGGGACCGATCGCGATCGCCTCGATGTCGCCGTTCCATCCCTGGTTCATCAACGTATAGCCGCGCGCGGTGAGGGCGGCGCGCACCGCGGGGTCGAGCCCGGCGTAGGGCTCCTCGAAAATGGTGTTGGGCGGCAGCAGCTGATGGTGAAAGCGCGGCGCCGCGACCGCGTTCGCGAGCGGCATGTGGAAGTCGTGCCAGTCGGCGATCACCTGGAAGATCCACGCGGCGATGCGCGAGCCGCCGGGCGTGCCGATGACGAGCGCGATGCGTCCCTTCTCCGTGAGGATCGTCGGCGTCATGGTGGAGAGCGGCCGCTTGCCGGGTTGAATCGCGTTGGCGTCGCTCCCGACGACGCCGAAGATATTGGGCGCGCCGGGCTTGGCCGAGAAGTCGTCCATCTCGTTGTTGAGGAGGAAGCCGGCACCCGTGACCACTTCCCCCGAGCCGAAGTCGTCGTTGATGGTGTAGGTGTTGGCGACGGCGTTGCCGGCGCCGTCCACGACCGAGAAATGCGAGGTGTTGTGGTGCGCCGCGAGGCCTGGTTGCACCGCGCCGGTCGGCGTCGGCGCGCCGAGGCTCACCTCGTGCGCGCGGCGGGCGAGGTAGGCGGGTTCGAGCAGCTGCGCCACCGGGGCCTGGGTGAAGTCCGGGTCGCCGAGGTAGGCGGCACGATCGGCGAACACGCGCTTCTCCATCTCCGCCACCAGGTGCACGTACTGGGCCGAGTTGAGCGGCACGCCGGCAAAGGCGTCGGCGAGATCGCTCTTCATCGTGAGCAGCGACAGCAGCGCGATCCCGCCGGAGCTCGGCAGCGGGGCGGTGATCACGTGGTACCCGGCCCAGTCGCGCTGCAGCGGCTCGCGCCACACCGGCTTGTAGGCGGCGAGGTCGGCCGCCGTGACGTGGCCGTGGTTGCGCGTCATCTCGGCGACGACCAGCTCAGCAGTGCGCCCGGCGTAGAACCCCTGCGGCCCGCCGGCGGCGATGCGCCGCAGCGTCTGCTCCAGCTCGGCCTGACGGAAGATCGCCTCCGCCGCCAGCGCGCCGAAGTAGTTGAGGAAGTTGGTGCGCCCGTGCAGCTCGCGCGCGCGCACGTCGCGTACCGCCACCAGCATCGGGCTCACCCGAAAGCCCTCGTGCGCGTAGCGGATCGCCGGCTCGAGGTCCGTGGCCCAGGGCAGGCGGCCGAAGCGCCGATGCAGCTCCCACAACCCGGCGACCGTGCCGGGTACGCCCGCGGCGCCGGCGCCCACCGTACTCGCGTCCGCAATCACGTTCCCCGCGCGGTCGAGATACATGTTGGCGGTCGCGCTGCGCGGTGCGGTCTCGCGGTAGTCGAGGAACCAGGGTTTGCCATCGACCCACAATGTGGCGAAGCCGCCGCCGCCCAGGTTGCCGGCCTCCGGATAAGTGACCGCGAGCGCGAAGGCGAGGGCGATCGCGGCGTCTATGGCGTTGCCGCCGGCTCGCAGGATTTTTACCGCGGCCTCGGCCCCGTAGCGGTCGGGCGCGGCGACCGCCGCCGCGACTCGTGCGGGACTCGCGGCGGGCGCGGCCGCGGGTGGTGTCGTGGCCGCCGTCGCAGTGCCGGTGAGGCCGACGAGCAGGGCTGCCAGGATGAATTGCATCGTGAGTGTGACCCCCCTCCCGATCATGCCATCAGTCGCGCAACCGGGGCGAGTGCATGAGCCCGCTGGTCATCGCACTGGCGCTCTCGGCCGCGGTGCTGCATGCGACCTGGAACGCGGCGCTGCGCAGCGGGGCGGACCGGGCGCAGTTCGTGACCGTCATGAGCTTTGCGACCACCGTGGCCGCCATCCCGCTGGTGCTGCTGCTGCCGCCGCCGGCGGCCGCGAGCTGGCCGTACCTCGGTGTCTCCGCCGTGCTGCAGGTGATCTACAGCTTCCTGCTTGCCGCTGCGTACCGTCACGGGGAGCTCGGACAGATCTACCCGATCGTGCGCGGCAGCGTCCCGGTGCTGGTGACGCTCGGGGGATTCGCGCTCGCGGGGCAGCACTTGAGTCCCCTGGCACTCGGGGGCGTCGCGATCATCTCGGCGGCGATCATCAGTCTCGCCATTCACGGCGGCCACACCGAGCGCAAAGTGCTCGCGCTCGGTGTCGTGACGGCGCTGTTCGTGGCGAGCTACGTGACAGCGGACGTACTCGGCGTACAGCGCGCGGGCCGGCCACAGTCCTATGCCGCCTGGATCTGGGTGGCCTACGGGGTATTGATGCCGCTCGGTCTCGTGGCCGTGCGGGGCCGGATGCGCATCGACCTGCCGGCACGCGACGTCGTGAAGGCGGTCCTGGGGGGGCTGCTGTCCTTTGCGAGCTACGGGGCCATCATCGCCGCGCTCGCCTTAGGGAAGGCCGGCTCGATCTCGGCGCTGCGCGAGACCGGCATCGTCTTCTCGGCCCTGATCGGCCGCTTCTTTCTCGGGGAGGTGCTCACGCTGCGGCGCCTTGCGGTGTGCCTCGCGGTGACGCTCGGGGCGGTGTGTATCGGCTACGCAGGCTGACCGTCCCCGGCTAGAATGGCGCCATCCCCTCCGCGGAGAGACTCATGCCGAGCAAGGCCAGAAAGAAGGCGAAGTCCGCCAAACCGAAACGCGCCAGCGCGCCTCAGCGCGTGAGCTCCGTGAAGGGCGGGAGTGGTGCGAAGAGCGCCAGCTCCGTGCGCGGGACCGGGCGCGATCTGCTCGCGCGCCTCAAGGCCGGGGCGGTGATCTGTGCCGAGGGCTACGTGTTCGAGCTCGAACGACGCGGCTATCTGCAAGCCGGGGCCTTCGTTCCCGAGGTGCTGTTCGAGCACCCGGAGGTGGTCGAGCAGCTGCATCTGGATTTCGTGCACGCGGGCTCGGACGTCACCGAGGCGCTGACCTACTACGTGCACCGCGAGAAGCTGCGGGTCATCGGCCGCGAGAAGGATCTCGCGCCCATGAATCGCGCGGCGCTCAGGATCGCGCGCAACGTCGCGCGCCGCACCGGCACGCTGTTCGCCGGCGACCTCTGCAACACCAACATCTACGATCCGAACGATGCGAAGGCACTGAAGGATGTCGAGCGGATCTTCGACGAGCAGGTGGGCTGGGCGGTCGAGGCGGGGGTCGATTTCTTCGTGGCGGAGACCTTTGCCTGGGTTGGCGAGGCGGAGCTCGCACTGAAGGCGATCAAGCGTCAGTCCAAGGCACCGGCGGTCGTGACCTTCGCCATGCACCAGGAGACGATCCTGCGCGACGGCCTGACACCCGCGGAAGCCTGCCGGCGGCTCGAGCAGGCCGGGGCGGACGTGGTCGGCCTCAACTGCCACCGGGGGCCGGCGACCATGTTGCCGATGATCCGTGACATCCGCGCGGCGGTGAAATGTCACGTGGCGGCGCTGCCGGTTCCCTACCGCACCACGACGCAGCAGCCGTCGTTCATGTCGCTCACCGATCCCTGCTGCGACAACCGCCGCGCGTTTCCGGTGGGGCTCGATCCCTTCCTGGCGACGCGCACGGAGATCTTCGATTTCGGACGCGAGGCGCTGGCGCTCGACGTGCGCTATCTCGGTGTGTGCTGCGGCGCGGGCCCGCATCACATCCGCGCGCTCGCCGAGAGCGTCGGCCGCCACCCGCCGGCGAGCCGCTACAGCGTCGATATGTCCAAGCACGCCTTCTTCGGCACCGACAAGATGATCCGCCGCATCCAGACGGAGTACCGCGACAAGGCCTGAGGGCCCGGGCCGTGAAGTACTCGGCTCTGGCGCTGCTGCGCGGCGCGTGGCACTCGCACCGGAACTGGGCGCAGGCCTGGCGCTCGCCTGAGCCGAAGAGCGCCTATGACGTGGTGATCGTCGGCGGTGGCGGGCATGGGCTCGCGGCGGCGTATTACCTCGCGAAGAACCACGGCGTCACCAGCGTCGCGGTGATCGAGCGCGGCTGGCTCGGCGGGGGTAACACCGGCCGCAATACCACGGTGGTGCGTTCCAACTATCTCTTCCCCGAGAGCGCGCGGCGCGCGGCATCGAGCGCAAGAGCGCGAACTTCGTGGGCAGGTGCTCGCTCCTGCGTCCCGCGGCGGCCGACCGCGCGCGGCTGCAGCTCGTCGGACTGGCGTCCCTGGACGGGCGCAGCGTGCTGCCGGTCGGCGCGCAGATCGCCCCGCACGCCCCCCCGCGCCGATCGAGGGCCGCGTGACCTCGAGCTTCATGAGCCCGGAGCTCGGGTTCCCCGTGGCGCTCGGGCTGCTCGCGGACGGGGCAGGGCGTCTCGGCGCCGAGGTGCGCGTGTACCACCTCGGCCGGGCGTTCGGTGCGCGCGTCGTAAAGCTGCCGTTCGTCGACGCACAGGGAGTGCGCGTGCATGGCTGAAGGCCTCACCCTGGAGACCCACGTGCCGCTGCACGCGGCGACCGCGCGCTACTTCGATGCCGGGGGCGCATTCGCCGCCGCCCTGACGCTCGCGGCCGGCATACCGCTGCCGCGCCCACTGGCGGCCGCGGCGGGGCGTTCGCTGGTGCTGGCGTGGCTCGGACCCAGGGAGACGCTCGCACTGTGCGCGGACGGCGCGCGGCTCGAGGAACTCGCCGCGCAGCTGACGGAGGTTCCGGGCGGTCAGGTCGTGGACCTGCGTGGCGGATTGACGGCTCTGCGCCTCGAGGGCGCGCGGGCCGGCGAATTCCTCAGCCGGCTCGGCGGCTTCGGCACCGTGCCGCAGCCGGGTGAGGCACGGCGCGGGCGGCTGGCCGATGTCCCGGTGCTCGCACTGAGCCTGCGCCCCGGGGAGGTCCAGCTGGTGGTGGACCGTGCCTACGCTGCGCACCTGCTCGAGTGGGTACGCGGCACACTCGAGGACTTTGAGGAGGAGCGCTGAGGGCGAGGAGATGGTGCGATCGAAAAAAGGCATCGGGCGCGAGGATGGCGCGCGACGGGAATCTCGGCGAATATTGAGCGATGGATAAAAAAGCAATCGACCGGCGCTGGCTGCCGCTGAACGCCCTGCGCGCGTTCGAGGGCGTCGCCAAGCACGGCAGCTTCACCGCTGCGGCCAACGCGCTGCTCATCTCGCAGAGCGCGCTGTCGCGCCACGTGATCGCGCTCGAGCGGCTGACCGGGGTGCAGCTGTTCGAGCGGCGGCCACACGCCCTGACGCTCACCAAGGCCGGCCAGCACCTGCTGCCCGCGGTGGTGAAATCCTTCGACCGCCTCGAGTACGCGCTCGACGATATCCGCAATGAAGGCGCGCCGGCGCAGCGCACGCTGCGCGTGCAGATGCCGCCGAGCTTCGCCGTGCAGCTCGCGGTGCCGATCCTGCAGGACTTCCGCCGCGCCAGCACCGAGGTCGACATCGATCTCATCAGTCCCTACGGCGTCGGCCCGCCGCTCGGCGACGTCGATATCGCGGTGGTGTACTCCAAGCCCAGGCTCACCGATCTGGTGACCGACCTCCTGTGGGCCGTGCGCCAGTCGATCCTGTGCCACCCGAACATCGCCGCCGCCCACCGTGGCAAGGACCTGGCGGCCTTCATCGAGGCGAACGAGCTGATCCACGTGCGCATCGCCGATGCGCCGCGGCACCACTTCTGGGCGGAGTTCGCGCGCCAGAACGGACTTGCGCGCCTGGAGGTCGAGCGCGGCATGGTGTTCGACACGGCAGTGCTCGCCGCCCAGTACGCGCTCGGCGGGCAGGGGATCGCCGTGCTCGACACCAACCTGTTCGCCGAGGAGATCCGCGCCGGCAAGCTCGTGAAGCCGTTCGAGGCGACTCTCGACGACGGCTACGGCTACTACCTGACCACGCAGCCCGAGGGGCTGGCGGATACCGCCATCGCGTTGTTCCGCTCCTGGCTGATCGGTCGCTTCGGTACGGGCGGCGCCGCGGCGCCGCCGGCGGTGCAGCTCGCCGTGTCGAACGAGTGATCGGGGAGCCAGGCGCGGTGAAGAACGACGTGCGCGTGGTGGTGATCGGCGGCGGAGTGGTCGGCGTCAGCGTGCTCTATCACCTGACCAAGGCCGGCTGGAAGGACGTGCTGCTGATCGAGCGCGGCGAGCTCACCTGCGGCTCGACCTGGCACGCGGCCGGCGGGATGCACACCGTCAACGGCGACCCGAATGTCGCCAAGCTCCAGCAGTACACCATCAACCTCTACCAGGAGATCGAGCGCATCTCCGGGCAGTCGTGCGGCATGCACCTCACCGGCGGCATCATGCTGGCCGGTACCCGCGAGCGGCTCGACTGGCTCAAGATGGCCAAGGCGCGCGGCCGCTATCTCGGCATGGAGCTCGAGATCATCTCGGTGGACGAGGCGGCGCGGCTCTTCCCGCTCATGAACAAGGAGCACTTCGTCGGGGCGCTGTACGACCCGATCGAAGGACACGTCGACCCCTACGGCGTCACTCACGCCTACGCCAAGGCCGCGCAGATCGGCGGCGCGCAGGTGGTGCGTCACACGCGTGTCACGGACTTAAAGCCGCGAGCCGACGGCACCTGGGACGTGATCACGGATCACGGCAACGTGCACGCCGAGCACGTCGTGAATGCCGGGGGATTGTGGGCCCGCGAGGTCGGCCGGATGGTCGGGCTCGAGCTGCCGATCCTCGCCATGGAGCACCAGTACCTCATCACCGAGGACATCCCGGCGCTCAAGGGGCGCAAGGAGCAGCTGCACTGCATCGACTTCGAGGGCGAGATCTACACGCGCCAGGAGCGCGGCGGCATGCTGCTCGGTACCTACGAGCGCGCCGGCGTCCCGTGGTCGCCGCGCGAGACGCCGTGGGATTTCGCCCAGAGCCTGCTGCCGAACGACCTGGAGCGCATTGCCCCGAGCCTCGAGGTCGGCTTCGAGCACTTCCCGGCGCTCGGCGAGGCCGGCATCCGTAAAGTGGTGAACGGCCCTTTCACGTTCGCGCCGGACGGCAATCCCCTGGTCGGACCCGTTCGCGGCCTGAGGAATTTCTGGGTTGCCTGCGGCGTGATGGCGGGCTTTAGCCAGGGAGGCGGGGTGGGTCTCGCGCTGTCGCATTGGATGGTCGATGGCGATCCGGGCGCCGACATCTGGGGCATGGACGTCGCGCGCTACGGGGACTGGGCAACGCTCGCGTACACCAATGCCAAGGTGCGCGAGAACTACTCGCGGCGCTTTCGTATCCGCTTCCCGAACGAGGAGCTCACAGCGGCACGGCCGCTGCGCACCACGCCGATCTACGAGCGGCTGGCGGCCGAGCACGCCGTGTTCGGCGACTACTGCGGGCTCGAGCACGCTCTGTGGTTCGCGCCATCCGCCGCCGAGGCGCACGAGGACATCACCTTCCATCGCTCGAACGCCCACGCCCAGGTGGCGGCGGAGTGCCAGGCGGTGCGCGCCGCCGTGGGGCTCATCGAGATCTCCAACTACGGCAAGTTCGAGGTCACCGGGGCGCGCGCCGAGGAATGGCTGTCGCACGTGATGGCGAACCGCGTGCCGAAGGTCGGCCGGATCGCGCTCACGCCGATGCTGAACGAGCGCGGCAAGCTGATCGGCGACTTCACCATGGCGCGGGTGGCCGCCGAGCGCGTGTTCCTGGTGTGCACTTACGCCGCCGAGGATTACTACCGGCGCTGGTTCGAGCGGCACGCGCCGCCCCCGGGGGTCAGCGTGCGTCCCTGCGCCATGCAGTACACGGGGCTCTCGGTGGCAGGCCCGCACTCGCGGGCGCTCCTGCAGAGCCTGACGCACGAGGATCTTTCGACCGCGGCGTTTCCCTTCCTCACCTTCCGGCGCATGGACGTCGGCATGATTCCGGCGCTCGTCGGGCGCATCAGTTTCACCGGCGACCTGGGCTACGAGATCTGGGTGACGAGCGAGTACCAGCGGGCGCTCTACGATCTGCTGCGCGGGGCGGGGGCCGAGTACGGCATGAGGCTCTTCGGCGGGCGCGCGCTCAACGCCATGCGCCTCGAGAAGAGCTTCGGTACCTGGGCGCGCGAGTACCGCCCGATCTACGGACCCTACGAGGCCGGCCTCGGGCGCTTCGTCGACCTGAAGAAAGACGAGTTTATCGGTCGCGCGGCGGCGCTCGAGGAGCACTCGAGCGGCGGGAAACTGCGACTGCTGCAGTTCGCGATCGATGCGCGCGATGCGGACGCCATCGGAGATGAGCCGATCTGGCACGACGGCCGGGTGATCGGCTGGGTGACCTCGGGCGCCTTCGGGCACAGCGTGCAGCGCTCGCTCGCCCTCGGCTACGTACCGAAGGAATACGCGCTTGTCAGCGGCGGATTCGAGATCGAGATTCTCGGCGAGCGCTGCAAGGCGACGCCGCTCGCCGGCGCGCCGTTCGATCCCGACGGCGCACGGATGCGCGCCTAGGCCATGAACATGGCGAGCGCGCTCGCCGTCAGCGCGGGCCGCGTCTCGCCCTCGATCTCCATGGTGTTCTCGGTCGTCACGAGAAAACGCCCCGTGCCCTTTTCCTCGACGGAGGAGATGCGGATGCGGTTGCGCACCCGCTTCCCTGAGCGCACCGGCGCCACGAAGCGCACCTTGTCGAGGCCGTAGTTCACCACCGACTTCGGCGTGATACGCGCCAGCAGCACCTCGAAGCCGGTCGGCGCGAGCAGCGACAGGGTGAGGAACCCGTGGGCGATCGTGCCGCCGAAGGGCCCTTCGCGGGCGGCGCGCTCGGCGTCGACGTGGATCCATTGATGATCGCCCGTGCAGTGGGCGAACTCGTTGATGCGGTTCTGGTCGAGCAGGATCCAGGAGGAGACGCCGATCTCCTCGCCGATGTGCTTCGCCAGGTCAGCGACGGTCATTTTGCTCGCGGGCATCCCCAAATCTTAGCAACCGCCGGGGCCCGCCGTTCCGGTAAGTCATTTGTGCCTATGCACCGCACAATAAGCGGACGTTATAAGGAGATTAATAATTAATTAAAGCAAAACAAAACATGGCTTTAAGAGTGATAGAGGCTCCGGGGAAATGTCGTCTTGCAACGCATACAAAAATGGGTAGAATCGAAGTCACCAACCACTCCCGTCCCTGCGAAGGAACTGCCATGACCACCCGCACTTTCGATCTCAACACCTGGCTCGAGACCTACAAGGAGACGTTCAGCTCCTTCACCAAGGCCCAGCAGGACGGCTTCAAGGCGCTCGAGCGCTTCGCGCGCTTCAACTACGCGGTCGCCGGTGACTGCCTCGAGGCGGGCCTCGCCCAGGCGAAGGCGACGCTCAGCGCGCGCGCCGCGGTCGGCACCCAGGCGGTCGCCGATCTGCTCGCGAAGCAGGCTGAGCTCAGCAACCAGCTGAGCGAGAAGCTGCGCGCCCGTGCGCAGGAGTTCTCCACCCTGGCTTCCGAGGTGCAGGAGTCGGTCAACGCCCTGGCCGCCGAGGCTGCGAACCGCGCGGCGGGAACGAAGAAGGCCGCTTAAGTACTGAATCGCTGACAGATTCCCCCAATTGGGCGACCCGAAAACCGGGTCGCCCTTTTTTTTGTCCGTGCGGATCGGGCAGCATTGCCGGCCTATGAGTCCGCGCGGCATCCTGCCTGCCATCCTGGGATTGCTCGCGCTGCACGCGCCTCGGCTCTGCGCCCAGGAGAGCGGCGCGGGCGAAGCGCCGCCGGTGTCGATGGATATGGCCGGGCTCTACGGCGCCTACGACATGACCCGCGAGGCCTCCGGTACCAGCTGGCAGCCGGAGTCGACTCCGATGGAGGGCGCCCACGAAATGCGCGGCGCCTGGATGGCCATGCTGCATGGCTTCGCCGATGCCATCTACGACGACCAGGGCGGACCGCGCGGCGCTACCCAGTCCTTCTCGACCAGCATGCTGATGCTGATGGCGCGCCGGGAGCTCAGCGATGGCGCCTTCGGGCTGCGGCTGATGATCTCCGCCGACCCCCTGATGGGTGCGAGCGGCTACCCGCTGCTCTTTCAGACCGGTGAGACCGCCGACGGGCGCGAGCCGCTCATCGACCGCCAGCACCCGCACAACCTGCTGATGGAGGCCGCGGCGACCTGGAGCCGGGAGCTGTCGGCCGCGAGCTCGGTGTTCGTGTACGCAGGTCCGGCAGGGGAGCCGGCGCTCGGACCGACGACCTTCATGCATCGCCTCTCGGCCATGGACGATCCGCAAGCGCCTCTTACGCATCACTGGCTCGACTCGACGCATGTCTCTTACGGCGTGGTGACGGCGGGCTACGTCTACGGGCAGTTCAAACTCGATGCGTCCGCCTTCAATGGCCGCGAGCCCGATCAGCACCGCTACGACGTCGAGCTACGCTCGCTCGACTCCTACTCGGCGCGCCTCACCTGGAACGCGAGCCCGGACCTCTCGATGCAGCTGAGCACCGGACACCTCGCGAGCCCCGAGCAGCTCGAGCCGGGCGTCGACGTACGGCGCACCACCGCCTCGGTGAGCTATAACGCGCACGCCTTCGGACAGTGGTGGCAGACGACGCTGGCGTGGGGCCGCAACTCCCCGTCCCAGGGGAGCCCCAGCAGCGGCTGGCTCGCCGAATCGGCACTCAAGCTCACCACGACGCAGACGCTGTTCGCCCGCGCGGAGCACGTCGCGAAGGATGAGCTGTTCCTGCCGGGTACGCCGCTCTATGGCGAGAGCTTCATGGTGAACGCGCTGTCACTCGGCTATATCTACGATTTCGCGCAACTCGGGTCGCTGAGCTTCGGCGTTGGTGGACTCGTCAGCGCCTACAGCTACCCCGCGACGCTCAACGCCGTATACGGAGACCGGCCGACGTCCTTCATGGTGTTCATGCGCGTGCGCCTCTGAGGGGGGCTCCGACCCCGCTGCACGGGTGACCGTTCCCTCGGTCACCCGTGCAATGACACTATTCCTGTCAGCGCCACGATCCTCCTCAGGCGCGTTCCTTAACCCTGGGGCACCCGTGCGGCGTAGACGGAAGCGAGCCTCGGGCTGTGCACGTCGCGCACCGCGAGCGCGATCGCCTGCTGGCGGCAGCTGCGAGCGGTGGCGACCGCCTGCAGGTTGCGGATGTCCTCGGGCGCGCACACCTGCTGTGCGGCGGCGACGATGCGGTCGTAGAGCGCGAGCGATCCCTGCTCGGTGGCGAGGTTCAGGTCCGCATAGCGCACCTTGACGGTGGGCACGTCGGAGACTGCGGCGGCGCGCGCGCTGCCGGCGGCGCTGACCGCGACGCAGGCGGCGATCAGGGCGAAGGCAGTGGCGGTGCGCACACGGGCGCCGATGCGGAGCGTTGCAGAGGTCATGGGGTTCTCCTTTACGCGTCACGACCTTCGTGACGCTGATGATCAGATTCGCAGGCGGGCGCTCGCGTTTAAAGCCGGCGCGTGACGCGTTGATCCCGCGGATCCACGACCTCGTACCGCCGCGCCCGCGTCGGTCGGATGGCCGGCAGCGCGGCGTGACAGGCGCGCCGCGCGCGCCGGCGGATTCGTCCCGCCGATCGACGGAATCGTCCCTGCGCGCTGGCAAGCGGCACGCG
>Ga0210394_10000635_pt1 | contig 69400 bp, 72 predicted proteins | sample IncBWC12MmetaG_FD_160121 | JGI IMG/M metagenome (GOLD analysis project Ga0210394, IMG submission 160121) | Forest soil microbial communities from Barre Woods Harvard Forest LTER site, Petersham, Massachusetts, United States - Inc-BW-C-12-M | ecosystem: Environmental > Terrestrial > Soil >... | reverse complement strand
GAGCTCCGCGTTCCAATCGACCCGGTTCAGGGTGCTCGACACGACGTACTTCTTTGCCGCGTCGATCGTCCGGGCGAAGGGTTCCATCCAATCAGGCCTCGCTACCGCCCGCGCCGGCGGCCGGAAAGCTGCCTCCATCATTTCGTAAGTCACCCGGCCGAAGAGGAGGGCATCGGCCTGGTCGAAGTTCTCAATCGCGTGACTATGCAAGTTTTCGTCCGCGGGTATTGCACGATGATCGCAGCACCCGTCCAATGTGACGTTGATGGAATACCGAAGGGGTTGCATTACGCGAGAGTACCGCCGACGGGGAAGACCAGCAAGATTAGCCCGCTTCAGGGCCAGGAGCCACTCACGTAACGCATGACGATGACAATTTGAGAGCTGCCAGCGGCATGTAGCAGAGACCCATTTCTGACGGTAGTTAACGTATAATCGCCGTGCCAAATCAGCAGACAGCCAAATCGAGTAAGGAGGCGCCGACGATGTCCTGCCGTTCTCTTGGGTCGCGCGTGTGTTTTCCTGTTGCTGCCGCAATCGCCGCGATGATGCTCTTGGGCCAGCCCCTGGCCGCCAAAATATTTGACAAGACTGCGGACATCGCAGGCACGAAGCTGGATTACAAAGTCATTCTTCCCAATGATTACGATCCAGCGAAATCCTATTTCGGGATTCTCGCTTTTCCGGGCGGGCCGCAAACCATGGAAATGGTTATGGGCACGGTGATGCGAAATTGGCGGGAGCAGGCGGAGACTTATGAGTATATCGTCGTCGTGCCGGCCGCGCCGAACGGTGATCTATTTTTCGAACAAGGCGATCGCGTTTTTCCCGCATTTATCGACAAACTGCTCAGCGATTACAAGATTAAGGAGAATAAGTTTCACATCGCCGGCGTATCCAATGGCGGGCTGAGCGCTTTTCACATTGCGTCTCTTTATCCGAAGTATTTCTGGTCGGTGACCGGCCTTCCCGGGTTCCTTGACGACGGCTCGCCCGAGCGTGTGCAAGCCCTATCAAAACTGTGCGTCTATATGTATGCCGGAGAAATGGATCCGGGCTGGCTACGGAGCGAAAGGACAGAGGCCGCGAAATTCAAGAATCAGGGATTCACTGTTGAGTTCAACGAGGAAAAGGGACAGGGCCACGTGATGCGCACGCTCGAAGGCCCCGGCGCGGCGCGCCTCTTCAAACAGTTTGAGCAGGCTCGTCAGGGCTGCGGCAAATAACGCGACGCACGCGGCAGGCAGGTATGCGAACAATTCTCAATCGCGCACGGCTTTTAATCATTGTCTTCCCACCGGCGCTAGTCTTCTTGTCGATGACGCTCGGTTCGGCAGCGCTCAACGGAAGCAGGCGGCCGCAGCCGGCGCAGGCTAAAAATCAGAAAGCGGCAGCGGCGAGCCCGAACGCGGCAGCAGCTCCGCGGCATGACCTTTCCGGAACTTGGGAGCCGTCCAATGGTCCGAGCGAGGGAATCCAGCCCGATGGCGTAAAAGCCATGCCGAATGACGGAAAGCCGGAACATCAGCTGCCATACACGCCTTACGGATTGCAAACCTACAAGTCTCATCACGCACTGTTTGGAACCGACGAAAATCTCCCCGGGGATAACAATGATCCGCGCGACAAATGTGAGCCACTCGGATTCCCGCGCATGGATTTTTACAACCTGAGGGAAACGCAAATTCTGCAGAACGAGTACAAGATCGCCATCTTGTACGAGTACGCAACCGCCTGGCGGATCATCTGGACAGATGGCCGCGAACTTCCAAAGCTGGTCGATGGCGGCGTACTCATCGGCAAGGAAGTCAAGGAACCGCGCTATTACGGCTATTCGGTCGGGAAGTGGCTGGACGATACCACTCTCGTCGTGCAGACCGTTGGAATGATGGGGGAAGACAGAGTCTGGCTGGATACGGCCGGACGTCCCATCAGCGACCAAGTGCACGTGGAGGAGCGGATCCATCGCGTGGACCACGATCGTCTGGAGTGGTCGGTGACGATCGACGATCCCAAGATGTACACGAAGCCGTGGGTGGCTATGAACAAGTTTCCGATGAAACTGGAAGATCCTCATCGAGACGTCATGGAGCAATACTGTTCGCCGAGCGAGATGGAAGAGTACAACAAGCGATTTGCGAATCCGGCGAGTTCCCCGGCGAGCCAGGCGCCAAAACGCTAGCGTGCGCAGGTGGGCGCGCGCCGGGTTACTTCAAAGAGATTGCCAGCTTGCCGAAGAATCGATTGTGCGACAATTCCAAAGAGCCTAAAATTTCATCAATCTGCGAGCTTCACAGAACGGAATTCCCGAAGCGGAGGCGATTGCCATGAGAAGTAAAGTTATCGCGGCCCTGGTGCTGGCTGTGGGTGTAGTGTCGCTTTCCGTTCCGCTTTTGGCACACCACGGAACGGCGGCATTCCAGAACGATAAGAAGGTTACCGCGAAGGGTACCGTCGCGGAATGGCTGTGGTCCAATCCGCATTGCCTGCTGAGCGTCGACGTGAAGGGCGACGACGGCAAGGTAGTACGCTGGGTCGGCGAGACTCAAAATCCGGTCAGCATGACTAATGTAGGGTGGAGTAAGGCGGCCATTAAAGCCGGCGATGAAGTGACCATCACGATTCTTCCGGTCAAGAATGGAATGCCGCTCGGGCGTCTGGTTTCCGTCGTGCTCCCCAATGGGAAGACATTAATCTCAGGCGAGGGAGAGCCGAAAGACGTGCGCGATGAGTTGGAGCGCAAGGCGCGGGAGGAGCGGCAGTAAGCGATTTTCATTTTTTGTCTTTCGCCAGCTTTGATAGGCCTTGCGCGATTCTTCGAGGCTTGTGCTAAGAATTCCAATCGTCCTAGAATGGCCTCACCCTGCAGTTCGTGAGATCGCTATCCACGGAGGGCAATCGCGATGAGAAGTAAACTGATAGCCGCACTGGTGCTCGCTATTGGTAGCGCGACGGTTGCGATTCCGCTATTCGCACATCACGGAACAGCCGCATTCGAGAACGGGACGAAAGTTACCCTGACCAAGGCAGTTGTGACGGAATGGCTGTGGTCCAATCCTCATTGCCTGCTGCAGTTCGACGTAAAGGGCGATGACGGCAAGATGGTGCATTGGGTCGGCGAGACTCAAAATCCGGTCAGCATGACCGACCGTGGCTGGAGTAAGTCGGCAATTAAGGCCGGCGATGAAGTGACGATTGTCATGCTCCCAGTCAAAAATGGAATGCCGCTCGGGCGCGTGGTGTCGGTCACGTTCCCCAATGGGAAGACATTAATATCGGGCGAGGGAGTGTCCAGAGCCGAGCGCGATCAATTGGAACGCCAGGTTCGAGAGAGCACCGATAAGTAAGGCCGCTAAGTAAGTCGCGCAATGGATCGCACGGCCTCTGCCATGAGCCCTAGTTAGCCGACTCTGCGTAAAATAGCTTCAATTGCGATCAGTGCAGGGTAGTGTTGTGGGCGCTGGCGGCGATGTTTCCGGCGATTCCGATCGTCTGTGGCAGCCACCAAAGCCGCCTGACCCAAACATGTTGGCTCTTTGACATTCGCTCGGCGAGCCACATGCCGGCGATGACCTGAACAGCACCCAGCGGGGCCATGCGGCTCCACGTCGGAGTGCGTCCCAGGAAAGCGCGCGTTAACGGATCGACTTCTACGTAACCACGATGCAGGTACTGCCGTGTGGTCACACCATCGGAAATCAATGCACCAGTTTGAACGGCCCCCAGGAGAACGACGGGCGTATTCTTTAGCGCTCCGCAAAGGTTCCTGTCGAACAGAACACACCTTCCCGAAAGCGTTGGATCGCCAGTCTTGTACTGAGTTTTGAGGCTGGGCTTCAACAGATCGTTTACTGCGAATGGAGGCCGGCTTTCCGTGAACGCCAACGCGTTCACGCTTTCTTTGACGTTTGAGCCGTCCGATACGGCGGGTCCCTGTGATCCGGAATCGGGCGCGGGCGCGGCGTCGCTTGTCTTCGCCATTTTGGCGGAGCTTGTCACATCATCGTTGCTGTTTGTGGCAGCCAGGCATTCTGGAACTGCGAACGCAAAAACAATCGTAAGAAGGAAAGGGAAGAGGATCGCACCGATCCGAGCTAAAGCGCCAGTATTCGCTCGGATTGAGAGCCGAGGATTGCGGCTGGGTTGTGAGCTTGAGAACATCCCATAAGCAGTGTGGAACCCCCCGTCACCCTCTCGCTACTGGACCAAAGTTCAGGTGTTCTGGCGTCATCAATGCTTATTCGTAAGCGCGCTTAAGGTGAAATGTCGTCGAAGCACGCGTTAAAAGCGAAATTCGCGTGGATCTTCCAGCCTTCCAAGACTCGCGTGGTTACTTCAGGCCCTCTTTACTTCAGGTAGGTGCGGACGATTTCGATGAGGTCGCTGGCGGCTTCTTCCGAGGTCTTGGTATGGCGCGGCATGTGGTTGCGGATATGGTCCTCCATCAATTCCGCCATCAAGCTGTTGATTGCTCCTCTCGCTGCGGACAAACGGTGAAGAACTTCCGGGCAGGGTTCGTGCTCGTTCAGGGCGCGCTCTACCGATTCCAACTGCCCAATTACTTTCTTTGTGCGATTGACGAGATCGAGCTTTTCTCGCGAAAGATGTGACATTTTATCTTGACTACCCTAGGGGGATAGGGTATCAGAAGATTTGACCTAAGGAAAGCAATCGTAATGTACAGCGCGTTTATTTAAAAGGGATCAGTTAGCAAGGGGCACCGGCGTCTGTTCGATCTCATTCGAGCCCTTCGGCGAGCCGCCATTAATTTTCATCTGCATTTAACAGCACAAGCCGTCAATCACGTGCAAGCTGAATGTGGGAGTTGCGGGCAGTTCTCCGGGGCAATCAAACTAAAGATAGCTCCTGATCCACAGATGACAAGGCAATGAGTTTCGATCACGGACATGACGGGCGGTTTCGATTCGGGCAGTTGTTGCTGCTCGTGACAGCTGTCGTTCTATGTTCCTCCGTGGTGCTGGCACAGGATTCAAATCCGCCGGATGCAGCGCCTGTGAACGCCGATCCGCAGAATCCGGCGACTCCAGGGCAAGCCGCCGGGGATGCTCAGCAGACGCCGCAACAGACCGACAGCGAGCCCCAATCCATCTTTCCGCACCCGGAGACGACGCGTTGGTGGCTTTCCGGCCAGATCAACATCATTTCGCAGGGGCATCCCGGTTTCCACGCGCCTTATAGCGGCCCGAACAGCCTGAACCCAAAAAGCGAGATTCGCGCTTCGCGCATCTTCACGCTCTATACGGCATATCGGCTCACCAACTCGATGGACGCTGTCTTTGACCTCGAGGAGGCGAGCGGGAATGGCATCAGCAATTCGCTGGGCCTGGCTGGCTATCCGAACATTGACGTCGTCCGAACTCCGGGCCAGGGATCGCCTCTGAGCGCGGCGCCTTACGTGGCTCGTGCCATCTTTCGATACGTGCTGCCGCTGAGCGATGAGTCTGACGATACGGATATTGGACCGCTGGGTGTGATCAAGAGTCTTCCAGCGAAACGGATGGAGTTCCGCATCGGGAAACTTTCCTTGGCCGACTTTATCGACGTGAATGCTGTCGGTAGCGACAGCCATTTCCAGTTCATGAACTGGACGATCGTTAACAATGGGGCCTGGGATTATGCGGCCGATACGCGGGGCTATACCTACGCGGCCATACTGGAATATGACGACCGCTCGTGGGCTGTACGCTTCGCTGAGGCTATGATGCCGACTGTGGCAAATGGCATTTCGCTGGACGGGGACCTCGCAAGGGCCAGGGGAGAGAATCTCGAACTGGAACTACGTCCCAATATCGTCGCGCAAAAGCCCACTCAGGTCCGCCTGCTCTCCTATGTGAACCACGCGAATATGGGTGATTATCGCGAAGCAATCGATTTGTTCCTGGCGGGAAAAACGGTGACTCCCGACGTGGTTGCCACGCGGCAAGAGGGAAGAGTGAAGTATGGTTTTGGTATTAATCTGGAACAACAAGTGTCGGCCCACATGCGGGCTTTTGGCAGGTTCGGGTGGAACGAGGGGCGGCACGAGTCTTTTGCCTACACCGAGGTCAATCAGACGGTTTCGTTGGGAGCGGATTACGCGGGGGATCAGTGGCATCGCCAGAACGATAAGGCCGGCTTGGCCTTCGTCAGCAACGGCATATCGGGCGACCACCGGGAATATCTGAAGCTCGGAGGTTTGGGCTTTCTGCTGGGCGACGGAACGCTCACCTACGGCCGGGAAAACATCTTCGAAGGGTACTATAATGTCCATTTCTGGCGAGGCGTATATGGCGCGATCAATCTTCAGCACATTGATAATCCTGGTTACAACCGGGACCGCCGGCCGGTTTGGGTTCCGGGGTTGAGATTGCACATCGAATTGTAAGCGCGCCACATGTGCCGATGCTTTGTTGTGTGCACAAAGAGTGCAATTTCGCGTCGAGTGTACGCAGGGTGCACACTGGTAATGACGTAGCTTGGCTAGTGATATACTAAGCGCCTTCTTATCAATGAGCTGACTGGCCTGTAACGATGGCTGGGAATGGTCTGGCGAGTGCTTAATGTAAGCCTGTATTCAAATTCACAGGCCGGATACAACGAAATCTTTTCGCAAGGGAGAATGGAGAAAATGCGGAAAAAACAAAAGGGTTTCTCGTTGATTGAGCTTTTGATCGTAGTGGCTATCATTCTGATTATCGCCGCCATCGCCATCCCGAACCTGCTTCGTGCGAAGATCGCCGCCAACCAGGCTTCGGCAGTGGGTTCGCTGCGTACGTTGAATACGGCGTGCATCGCTTATTCCACCAGTTACGGTCAATTCCCGGCGGCACTCACCAATTTGGGGCCGATCGGGTCTGGCGGTACGGCGAGTTCCAGCTCAGCAGACTTGATTGACTCTGTGCTCGCAGGTGGTACCAAGAGCGGCTACGTCTTTACGTTCACGGCCGGTGCGAGCAACCAGTCGTATTCGATAACGGCTACGCCGATCACTGCGGCCACCACCGGACAGAACATGTATTACACCGATCAGTCCGGCGTGATCCGCGTGAACGTCAGCGGTAGCGGTGCGAACTCGAGCAGCACCCCGATCGGCTGATCGAGTTCCACGGTTTTTCGGAGCAGGAGAAGAGGGGGAGCCCGCGCTCCCCCTCTTTTGTTTTTGCCTGGCGATAGCGTACAGGCACTGCCGACGGCTAACTAAGGTTCCGATGATGTCCCTTATGCCGGCCGCCAGCATCTACTTGGAGACCGTCGGCCCCAGCCCGGCCAGAGGAATTTTCGTGCGCTATCTCGGGGCGGGTTGTAAGCGCTTACTCTCTTTGAGGTGTGCATTGGCTATTACGGAACGCCGTCACAGGATGAGATACCCGCTGAAGCTGGCTGTGTCAGTCCGCCCATCGGGCGTTTCTGCTGCCAGAGAGATTCTCGCTGAATGCAGGGACGTCAGTTCGCAGGGCGTTTATTTTTTTCTGGAAGAACCATTGAAGAGCGGCTCAGAGCTCGAAATTATGCTGACCTTGCCGCCGGAAATCACGCGGGGTGAACCGGTGCGCGTGCGTTGCGAAGCTCGCGTGCAGCGAACTGAAACTATAAAGCAAGGCCGCGTGGGGATTGCCGCCAAAATCGAACGCTACCGCTTTCTTCCCGGCAAGCGAGAACGTCGCAGAGCAAGCTGAGCTCCCCGGCGCGAACTATCAAGCGCATCGTACGAAACGGAGCGCGGGGTTGCGCGGCGCGAAATCAAGAACGCGTCAGCTTGCGTGACGCCCGGATGCCGGCGTCAGCGGCATCGGAAACGCTCTGCTGCACCTGACTGGCCATCTCCTGCGCGCGCCGAGCGACCGATCTGCTTGTCGCACGAACTCGCTCCGCGCCCTCATTGAGCCGATCGTTCAGGTCTTCCCTCAAATCTTCGCCGGATTTCGGGGCCAACAACATCCCCGCCACCACTCCCAGGCTCGCGCCGAGGAAAAACGCAAAAAATCCCGTCCATTTAGAACTGGCCATAGCGACGCTCCTTAAGAAAAATACCCTCGCTCAATGTGATGTCGATTGTCGGGGGCGCGAGCCTGGAATTCTGTTCGTACGTCTCTATCGCGCTAACCTGCCGAGCGCTTGCCGGCGCGTTTCCGTGCCGGAACCGCTTCCGGCCCCACTTTCATCGGCTTCATTTCCACCGGACCTTGTTTAGCTGCAGGCTTGCCGCCGGCCAGGCTCTTCTTGAGCGCTTCCATCAAATCCACAACTGGCGCTAACTGTGGATGCGGAGCGACTGCGATTTCCTGCCCCTTTAATTTCGCCTCGATCATAGCGCGCAGGCTTTGGCGGTATTCGTCGTGATATTTTTTGGGCTCGAAATGAGTGGAGAGGCTTTCGATCAGCTGCAAAGCGAGCTTCTTTTCCTGTTCCTTCGGCTCAGCGCTATCCTTGTGGCCGTATTCGGCGACGTTGCGGATCTCATCTGCATAAAACATCGTGTGCAGCGTCAGGCCATGCGCGCGGGGCCGGATGACCACAATGTATTCACGCTGGTGCATGTAGAGTTTGGCGATGGCGACATGGCCGGATTCTTCCATGGCATCGAGCAGCAGTTCATAGGCTTTTTTGCCTGCATCTTCGGGAGTCGCGTAATAAGAAGCGTCAAAGTAAAGAGGATCGACCTCGTCGGCTTTCACGAATTCAAGAATCTCCATGGTGCGGGCCGAGGGCGGATCGAGCTTATCGAGTTCCTCTTCGCTGAAGAGAACGTACTGATCTTTCTCGTATTCGAATCCCTTGATGATTTCGGAGCGCTCGATCTGGCGATTGCAAGTGGGGCAGAACTGCGGCTGGCGAACGCGCGAGTGGCACACTGTGTGAAGCTGGTTCAAACTGATGCGTTCCGTGCGCGCGGCAGCAAACAGCCGGATAGGAATCGATACCAAGCCGAAAGTGAGGTGGCCCTTCCAGACCGAAGTCGCCATAAAAAGCCTCCCGCTGTCTATGTGACGCGCCACGGCCAGACAACGAGTCTGTAAGGTTAAGGGAGTGCTTGCGGCGAATGCAAGGCGAAGAATGAGCGAAAGAGGCGAAATGTTACAAGCCCACGATAGTCTCTGTCGCTGGGCTACAAGCGCGGAAATGATTCCCGAGCAAACGTTTTCGATTCGCTATAATTTCCGCGCGAATCGCTGAAAAATGACGGCGCACAAGTACAAAAATTCCCTCGAAGAGCAAAGCGCGACGCCGGGAGCGCAGCGTGTGACTTGTCCCCTATGTGGTTCGCTCGATGCGCAGGCCATCCTCGAGAAAAAAGTAGAAGCGGCAGGCGCAACCGTAGGCTTTCGGCTGTGGCGTTGCGCCGCGTGTGGCTTGGTCAGGACGGAGCCGCAGCTCACGCCGCATGAGCTCGAGCCGTTTTATGCCGAGGAGTATTGGGGTGAGGGTGGCATCGAAGCCACCAACGAAAACTGGATCAGGCGCGACCAGCGCCATCGCACCGGCTTTCTGCAGCGCTTTCGAAGCGAAGGCAGCGTGCTCGACGTCGGATGCGGGCTGGGATTTTTCCTGCGCGCTCTTGATCCGAAACATTGGGACCGACACGGAGTAGAGCCCATGCCCGTGCCTTATCGGCAGGCAGCGCGGTCTCTCGGACCAGACAGGGTTCATAACGGCGACCTCATAGCTGCTCGATTGCCGTCGAAGACATTCGATGCGATCACTTTCTGGGATTCGCTCGAGCATCTGCCCAATCCCCGCACTGTTTTGCAGGAAGCGGCCCGGCTTCTGCGCCCGGGCGGAATCGTCGTGATTGGATTGCCAAATTTTGGAAGCTATCAGGCGCGGCATTTCGGCGAGGATTGGTTTGGGCTTTCGTTGCCTCATCATCTCTGCCATTACACGCGCGAGACGCTCACGCGGCTCCTGAAGACGTGCGGATTTCGCGTGCACGTTATGGAAGATCGCACGGGCACGGAAAATTACCACGGGCTCAAGCATAGCCTGCTGAATCGGCTCACGCGGCGTCATGGCCGCAGCGGTGGACGCATGATGTATTACATGGCTAAGCCATTTCTGCATCCTTGGGAATGGATCAGCACCCGAGTGGGCGGCGGTTCGTCCTTGCAGGTTTGCGCGGAGCTCGTTTCTCCAGGATCGGCGGGATTTTCGAGTTGAGCGTTGCGGGTCTCAGCATCGTTGTTCCCAGTTGGAACGGTCGCGCCTTGCTGGAGAAGTTTCTGCCCAGCGTCATCGAATCGGCGCGCTGTTTTGAAGTCGCGTGCGGGCAGCCGACCGAAATCCTGATTGCCGACGATGCCAGCACGGACGATAGCGAGGAATGGTTGCGGGCGCATTGGCCGGGAGTGCGCTTCGAGATCAGCGCGCGCCAGCAGGGTTTTGCGCCGACGGCCAATCGTGGCCTGCGATCTGCGCGCTTTTCATTGGTGTACCTCGTAAACAACGACGTCGCTCTTACGGGCACGACGCTGCCCCCTCTCGCCGCGCACTTCCGCGATCCCGCTGTGTTCGCCGTAACCGGCAATGCCTATGATTTCGCTACCGGCGTACTGCGCGGCGCGGGCCAGCGTGGCAGATTTCGGCGCGGCTTTCTGGGCGTGCATTCCCGATTTTTTGTTCCCGACCCGCCGGTACAGATGCAGCCGCTGATTACGCTCTACGCCACCGGCGGCTCGTCGCTTTTTGATCGCGAGAAATTCCTGGCGCTCGGTGGTTTTGAAGAGACGATGGCTCCATACGGCTGGGAAGACGTGGAGCTTTCGTTGCGAGCGTGGAAACAAGGATTCGAGGTGCGCTATGAGCCGAGGAGCGCCATCTGGCACCAGTTTTCGTCCACTATTGGATCGAACGTATCGCGCCGGCAAGCCAACGCCGTTTATGATCGCAACCGTCTACTCACGCATTGGCTGCATCTGGATACGTTTGGCCAGAAGGCATCTCACGCCGTAGGCGTCGGTGCGAAATTGCTGACGAGTACACTGATCGGGCGAATGGAATATTGGCGGGCGTTTGCACAGGCGCTCGCGGTTCGACCGCAGGTAAAAGCACGGCGGGCTGAATTGAAAAAATCGCAGCAGCGCGGTGTGGCCGAAGTCGTGAGCAAGATCGAAGCGCAGCTGTCCCGGAAAGAAGTACGGGTGCTGGACGCCGCTTCCGCTCCAATTCGACCTTATGTCCGATCCGAAAAGTTGAGCTCGGTGCAGGCCGAGCGCGAGAAGACAAAATGACGAGCCGAAAATCCGCACGAACCTTTGCCGTTTTTGTCGTCACCTTGGTGGTCGCGTTCGTAGGTTCATCGGCGCTGCGGGCACAGCGCGACCCAGCGGAGCCTCCGCAAGCAAAGCCGGCTCCCAAGTTGATGCCAAGGCCCGCCAATGCGATCTCGCGCCAGGATGTGGATGAAGCCGGGATGCGCAGCCTGATCGAACAACTCGTCGCCTGCGGGACACGCAATTCGCTCTCTTCGTGGACCGATCCCAAACGCGGTGCGGGTTGCGGCCGCGATCGCATCGTGGCGCGCTGGAACGAAATTGCCAAGAGCTCAGGCGGACGATTCCAGGTCACGGTCGACAAATTCGATGCCACAAGCGCACGCACCAACAATAAGCCCGTGCACATGGAAAATGTCTACGGAGTCCTCCCTGGCCGCGACCCGCAGCTTGCGAAAACCGTCTTCATCATCTCGGGCCATTTTGACTCGCGCGCTTCCGACGTCATGGACCCGAATCTCGATGCGCCCGGCGCGGACGACGATGCGTCTGGCGTCGCGGTCAGTATGGAGTGCGCTCGATTGCTCAGTCGCATGGCCGCGAATGGGGCAGGGAACTATCGCGCGACGCTGCTTTTCGCCGCCGTTGCGGGCGAAGAGCAGGGCTTGCTCGGAGCCGAGCACATGCTGGCGTGGGTGAAGCAGCAGGGCTACACGGTAGGCGGCATGCTCGACAACGACATTGTCGGCGCCGATTCGGCGCCGGGTGCGCCTCACCGCGTCCGGCTGTTTTCCGGTGCCGGTGACGTGGATGACGCCGACTCGCCTTCCCGCGAACTTGCGCGCGCCATCGAAGAGATCGACGGGCGCCAGGCGATTCGCCTGATCTTTTCGTTGGATCGCCTCGGACGCGGCGGCGATCACGAGCCGTTTTACCGCGCCGGTTTACCCGCGGTGCGCTTCACCGAACCGCTCGAGGACTATCGCCATCAGCATCAGACGCCGCGCACGGAAAATGGCGTCGAGTACGGCGACGAGATGAAGTACCTCAATATGGGATTTGCCGGAAATGTCGCCCGCGATAATGCGGAAGCGCTTCGCGAACTCGCGCTGGCGCCCGCCATTCCCGCGAACGTGAAGCTGAGCGGCGGCGTTACGCCTGACGCGAAGATTGCGTGGAGTGCCGGCGAAGATTCCGAGCGCGCTGGCTTTGAGATCTTATGGCGAGAGACGACCGAACCGCGCTGGCAAGTCTTTCAGTTCGTAACCAACGCGGGCGAAACGACATTAAAAGGAGTCTCAACGGACAATCATTTCTTTGCGGTGCGCTCCGTTGGTAAAAACGGCGCCCGCTCGATTGCGGTCTCCGCCTCGGCGCCCAGAGCGATGCCTTTCCCTGATGCCCCGCAGTGACCGCAGGTCATGAGCTTCTGCGCAGCCGGAATCATCCGTGAAATGAGTTGGATACGCGAGCGATTGAAGCGCCAGCAGGGCCTGTAGCCTCCATGCGGGAATATAGAATGAACGCAGATTTGCGTTTGCGGCTGATCGTCGAAGACTTCGACTTTGCCGCCCTTGACCCCCGTCGCGTAAAAGAAAGTAATGGTCTCCAGAGGATCATTGGGCTTGGGATTGTGGATGCGAAATTCGAACCACAAAAAATCGCCTGCGTAGACAACAGCGGCTAATGCGACCAGAACTGCACCGATCCACTTCAAGAGCGTTTTAGGCCGCACGACAGCCTCTTAAATAAAGGCGCCTCAGAAAAGATCCTTCAGCGCCGCGCGCGCCGCCAAATGGCCGCACAGTCCATGCACGCCGGGGCCTGGCGGCGTAGAGGACGAACACAGATAAATCCCCTTTGCGGGAGTGCGGTGGAAGCGGCGAGTCGGCCGCAGCAGAAATTGCTCCAGATCCGCCGCACCGCCGCCGATATCGCCCCCGATCAGATTCGGATTGTAGCTTTCCATGCTGGCCGCAACACGCACGTTGCGCTTCAGTATGAGCCTGCGGAAACCCGGCGCGAAGCGTTCGATCTGGTTCTCGATCGCCTCGGTCATGTCCATCGACGATCCGTGTGGCACGTGACAATAGGCCCACGCAGTGTGCTTTCCTGCGGGAGCGCGTGTGGGATCGAAAAGCGTCGACTGCGCCAGCAGCACAAACGGCCGTGCGGAATGCTTTCCTTGCCACGCATCGGCCTCGGACGCGGCAATTTCTTCGAATGTGCCTCCCAGGTGCACGGTTCCAGCGGCGCGGCATTCTTCCGCCTTCCACGGAATAGGCCCGTCCAGCGCCCAATCGAGTTTGCAAGCGCCGGGGCCATAGCGATAGTGCTCGAGTTGATGGCGGAAACTGGCGGGGAATCGCGAGCCTGCGATGGTTAGAAGCTGTCGCGGCGTCACGTCACACAGGACTGCGCGAGCGCGGGGAAGTTCTTCCATCGAAGCAATCGGTGTCTCGGTAACAATCTCTCCGCCCAGGGATGTGAGATGCCTAGCCAGCGCGCTGGAGATATTTTGTGAGCCGCCGAGCACAAACGGCCAGCCTTGGGCATGCGCGATGATTCCCAGAACGAGTCCGAAAGCGGCGCTCGGGATGCGTTCGAGCGGCAGCACCGCGTGCGCCGACAAGCCGGCCAAAAGCGCGCGCGCCCGCACGCCGCGAAAGCGATGCATGGCGACGCTGGACGCCGAGCGCATCACGGTCAGTCCAAAGCGAGCCGCGGCGAAAGGATGCGCCGGAAAGCTGAAAGGATTTTGCACGGTGGCCTCGAGCTTCGGCCATGCCGCAAGCAGCGGTTCCATGAAGCGAATGTAGCGGTCCTCATCCTGGCCGACATTTTCCGCAGTGCGTTCCACGGAATGCTCGAGGACCACTGCGGAACCGTCGTCGAGCGCATGGGCAAGCGGCGCGGTCGGATGAACCCATTCGAGCCCGTGCTGCGCGAGCGGCAGCCGGCGAAAAAACGGAGACCACAGGGCCATAGGGTAAACGGAAGAGCAAACGTCGTGTACAAAACCGGGCAGCGTCAATTCGGCGGAGCGTGCGCCGCCGCCGATGGTTTCGTGCCCCTCGATCACCAAAACCGAGTGGCCCGCCTCGGCGATGGTAATTGCGGCGGAAAGGCCGTTCGGGCCGCTGCCGATCACGACGGCGTCGTATTCTGTGCGGGGAAAAGGCATCAGGTACGGCGAACAATCGCGCACCCTGTGTTTTGGCACGCGTTCGCCGAGAATAATGGTGCGCTACATCATATCGCGAGTGTCGCGTACTTTTAATGGCGCGGCGGCCCACTCGCCTCCTTCTGCTCGGGTGTCTAGATGTCTTCTCAGTCTCTGTGACCTCCGTGCCTCTGTGCTCTCTGTGTTAATTTCCGGTTCCCTGTAAGTGGCCAAGGTGCAGAGAAGACAGAGATGGTGAGTTGGACCTGCCAATATCTAACGAGTCGCGGAGAAGTGTTCGTTCAGATAATCGCGGTAGCGATCGCGTAGAGCGCTCTTCAGCAGCTTGCCCGTTGACGTGTGCGGAAGCTCTTCGACGAAGATATAGGCATCGGGAAGCTGCCATTTCGCAAATCGTTTGGCGAGAAACTCGTCTAATTCCTCGGGCGTTGGCTTGGGTTCGTTGGCCACAATCACTGCAACGGGCCGCTCCTCCCATTTCGGATGCGATGCGGCAATCACCGCGGCCTCTCTGACGCTCGGATAACCGACAATCGCATTTTCCAGGTCTACCGAGCTGATCCATTCGCCGCCACTCTTGATCAGGTCTTTCGTGCGATCCACGATGCGCAAATAGCCGAGCTCATTGACAGTGACCACGTCGCCGGTGCGCAGCCAGCCGTCTTCGGTCCATTTGTCGTTTAACTCAGGCATATTGAAGTAGCTCGACGCCACCCAAGGCCCGCGCAGTTGCACTTCGCCCATTGTTTCGCCGTCCCACTGCACCGGCCCAGTTTCACTGATTACGCGAGCTTCGACGAATGGCACTGGCATGCCTTGCACCGCGCGAATGGCATACTCTTCTTCTTTTGACATCTCGCCCAAACAAGGACGCAGACGGCAGACAGTCGCTATCGGCGCGGACTCGGTCATGCCCCACGCGTGAATCAGGCGGATGTTGTGTGCATCGAACCGGCGGATCAGCGATTCCGCAGGTGCGGAGCCGCCGACGATAAGCCTGAGATTGGGCGCAAGGCGCCACCGTTGTGGATTTTTATCCAGCTCCGCGCAGACGGCCATCCACACCGTCGGTACTCCAGTCGACACCGTCACCTGCTCGCGTTCGCACAGATCGAGCAGGCTTTCCGCATCGAGGTGCGGACCGGGCAACGCCTGCTTAGCTCCCACCATTGTTGCGGCATAAGGGAAGCCCCAGGCGTTTACGTGAAACATGGGCACAACCGGCATCGTGCAGTCGCTTTGCGAGACTGCGAGCGAATCCGCCATCGCCAGGGCCATCGAATGCAGCACCAGCGCGCGATGGGAGTAAACCACGCCCTTCGGATCGCCGGTCGTTCCGGAGGTGTAACACATGGCCGCGGCCTCACATTCATTCAATTGTGGCAAGGCGCAATCGTCTGGCGCGGTCTTGAGCAAGTCTTCGTAATCCTCGTAAAGCCCGGCTTCACATGCGCCGGTGCGGCGAACGAAAATGCGCTCGAAGGGCGCGTCGGTAACGAATTTCTGCAGGACAGGCAGAAGCACATCGTCCACGATCAAAAACCGATCCGACGCATGTTTCGCGATGAACGCGAGTTGGTGAGGAGGAAGGCGCAGATTTAGCGTGTGCAGCACGCCGCCGGCCAGCGGAATGCCAAAGTACGCCTCCAAGTGCACACTGTGGTTCCACATCAGCGTGGCCACGCGTTCGCCAGGCTGTAACCCTGCCGCGGTCAGCGCGCGGCTGAGTTTGCGCGCGCGAATGGCCAGATCCGCGTATGTACGGCGCTCGATGCTCCTGTCCGGCATCCGCGATACGATTTGCACCTTCGGATACAGCGTCGCCGCGCGCTCGAGTATGGGCGCAAGCGTCAACTGAAAATCCATCATGGTGCTTTTCATGCGCAGAAACTCCGGAGCCGTCGCTTGAGCGGGATTTTAGTTAACGCTCACAAAGAGTGCAAGAGAACTGGCCGAGGGCTGACTTGGTCTGAACCCGCGGTCATCGAGAGCCGTGTTTACTCTTGCGCGATTCCAGGGCACCGGGCGATCAAATGTGCTATATTTCATTAGCCCTTGATGCGACGGTTGCGTCCTGCAGTTGGTTAAAGAGTCGATTCGACGATACCCGCCTGCCGTTCTTTCCGTAAATCTTCGGCCTAACTTAAATAACAACTGGCATGCTCGTTTCGGTCCACGCTCGCAAATCTGTGTGCGCGTTCCGATCGCCCGGCCAGAGAAAAGACAAAAGAGTGCAGAGTTTTTCAGAATTACAGATTTCTTCGTACGTGAAAGAGCGATTGTTACACGCAAGTTTCGTGACGCCCACGCCTGTGCAAGCGGCGACGATTCCGCAAGCGATCGAGGGCCACGATGTGCTGGCTACAGCTCAGACCGGGACCGGCAAGACGCTGGCATTCCTGATTCCGGTGATGGAACAGCTCATGCGGGAAAAGAAGCCCGGCGTGACGGCGCTTGTGCTTGTGCCTACGCGCGAGCTTGCGATGCAAGTGGCCAGTCAATATGACGCGTTGCGTGGCCGGCAACTTCCCCCGGCAGCGGTGGTGGTGGGAGGTTTGGCGGAGGGCCCGCAGCTTGCCGCATTGCGTCGCGGAGCTCGTCTCGTAGTGGCCACGCCGGGCCGGCTCGAGGACTTCCTCCAGCGCAAGAGTGTTGATTTCCGCGCGCTGCGAATTCTGGTGCTCGACGAAGCCGACCGCATGCTCGATGTGGGATTTCTTCCTGCCATTCGCCGCATCGCGGCAGTTCTACCGAAGCACCGGCAAACCATGTGTTTTTCGGCAACGCTGGAAGGCGAAGTCGTGCGCCTCGTCACGGACTATATGAAGAATCCCGTACGTGTGGCGATAGGGTCCACTACGAAGCCCGCGGAGAATGTGCGCTTGCAAGCCTTCGAGGTGATTCCTGAGCACAAGCAGGCACTGCTGCGCCGCCTGTTGGTCAAAGAAACTGGCCGCTGCCTGGTGTTCGTACGCACAAAGCGCGGCGCAGACCGGCTAACCAAGGCGCTGAACCATGACGGCTTGGCAGCGGCAACGATCCACGGAAACCGGTCGCAATCGCAGCGCACAACGGCGCTCGCCGGATTTCAGCAGGGACGTTACCGTGTGCTGGTCGCAACCGACATAGCTTCCCGGGGAATCCACGTCGAGGAGATCGTCCACGTCATCAACTATGATCTGCCCGAAGTGGCCGAAAGCTTCATACATCGCGTGGGGCGCACGGGGCGCTTGGGCAAGCGTGGCTGTGCTTCCACACTCTTCACGCGAAGCGAGCGAGCGGACCTGCAGAAATTGGAGCGGACGCTTGGCATTAGCATGGAGATCCCGCGTTCCAGCGACAGCCAGCCCGAAACTCTAGCGATCCGTGACGAGCGTGACAACAAAGTTCACACTCGAGTTGAGCGCAACCCCAGGCACCGCAATTCCACGACGCGGTTCAAAATGATTTCGCTGCGGGGAGAGGTTCTTCAAGGACAACTCGGGAATTAATTCGCATCGGTTTGTTGTGATTCGTCCAAAAAGCAGGCGGAGCCCGGTCGGCTCCGCCCGCAGTCGCTTGTGCAAAATCAGCGATTTAAGCCGCGCTAACCTTGTGTTTGCGGTGTGACAGACTTGGCCACATTTTGGTCCGCCTTCGCCACGTACTCCACTTTTACAGGACTGCCGACTTTTACCTGACCGTTGACCTGAGTTTCTTGATCCACGACAAACTGCAGCGTTTGCTTCTCACCACCTTGATTCACTTCGAGGGCAAAGGAATGCCCCTTGTCTCCAATGGAAACCACGGTCCCAGCAACCGACTTCGTTGCCTCTTGAGACTGTTCTCCTGATTGAGGTGCAGTGGGGATTGGTTGTGTCCTGGCTGATGCACCGGCCAACATCAATGCGGCGGAAAACAGAGAAGCTGAAAGCAGAAACTTTCGCATTGGGTCTACCTCCTTCATGGTTTGCGCATATTTTGTAAATGTGGTGCGGGCAGGTAGCTAATGTAGAAGCATGCGGCCTTCCAAGAGCATGGGGAATGATCCTGTATTCCGCCACTCTCCAGACAACGCGGGGCTTAGAGAGTCCTCAGCTTTTGGTAGCCGTGAAGCCAGAATAGCGGGCAGGAAATTTTTTCGGGGCACCCGACAATGTTTCTCCATGTGTCTTCCTTGGGATAAAGCTGTGGGCAGCGTGGGCTTCATAAATAGATCGGCTTGTGGCAGATTGGCTCGGCTTCGATGACGAATACCGAAGCGAATCGGGGTTGCGAAATGTTCCAACCAGATCTGCTCAAGGGCAAACGCATTTTGATCACCGGAGGCGGCACCGGCCTGGGACGCGCGATGGCGGAGCGCTTTCTGGAGCTTGGCGCAGCGGTTTATATCTGCGGCCGCCGGGCTGACGTGTTGGAACAAACCTGCCGCGAGCTGGCTGACCGCACATCGGGCCAGATTGCGAGTTTTGTCTGCGACGTGCGCGAGCGCGATGCCGTCGAGCAGATGATCGGAAAGATCTGGGATGCCGGGCCGCTGAATGTGCTGGTCAATAACGCTGCCGGCAATTTTCTCGCCCGTACCGAGGAACTCTCGCAGCGTGCATGGGAAGCAGTACTCGGTATCGTCCTATACGGCACGATGAATCTGACTTTGGCTTGCGGCCAGCGCTGGCTCAGAGCCGGGCAGCAGGCGACCGTGCTGAACGTCTCGACTACGTACGCCGCAGCCGGATCCGGCTCCGCTTACGTCGTGCCCTCCGCCGTAGCCAAAGCAGGCGTGCTCGCTTTGACGCAGAGCCTTGCGGTCGAATGGGGGCCTCGCGGCATTCGCTTGAATGCGATTGCGCCCGGCCCGATTCGGACCGAAGGCGCTTTTTCGCGCCTCCTGCCGCGAAAAGATCTGGAGCAACACGCCATTGCCCGCATTCCGCTGCGGCGCTTTGGGACGCTCGAAGAGTTCGCGAATCTCGCTGCTTTTCTCGTCAGCGATGGCTGCACGCAGGTCAACGGCGAAGTCGTCGTGATGGATGGCGGAGAATGGTTGCAGGGCGCCGGCGAATTTGGCTACATCGGGCAGTCGCTGAGCGAATCGGATTGGCAGAATCTGCGTCCGAAGAAGCGCTAAGCGCCCGCATGCTGCGCGAGCCCCAGAAGTTATCGTGGTCCCGTCGTGCGTGCAATAACGCCGCGGGGGCCAGCGCCCCCGCCAGCGGCTAGATAGCCGCCGCCCCTTCTCTTGGCGCTGAAGCCCCAGTTACCAACACAAAATGCCAATGTGTGCGCAAAAGGACAGATACCCTTCTTCGCGTGCTCTAGCATGGTTGCACAAGATAGTCCCAAAGGAGTTTCAAACATGAACACAAAAATATTCTATTTTCCCGCATTGGTGTGCGCAGCCGTTCTAGCGCTTGCCCCAGCGACCTACGCAAAAACCTACCCCATGACCGCCTCGAATGAGGTGCCGGGAGCGACGGCCCAGCTTCAAGTGGATAAGGAGAAGGATGGCAATATCCAGCTTGAAGTGAAAGCTAATGGTATGGCGAAACCGGGCAGGCTCACACCTGCTGCAAAGTCCTACGTTGTCTGGGTGGAGCAGGAAGGCTCTCAACCGAAAAGTCAGGGGGAACTGAAGGTCGGAAACAATCATAAGGGCGATCTAAAGACGGCAACTACTTTCCATACCTTCAATGTTTTCGTCACTGCGGAGACTGACTCCCAAACGAAATTTCCCTCAGAACAAGTGGTTCTGCGAGCAACAGTGCAGGAGTAGTAAGACGCAGGCGCTGGCCGCATCCGCGATTCCTGGAGGTGGGAGAGCTTGATCGCTCCCCCTCCTAGAATCGAGACTGCGTCAATAGATACAGCTAGGCTTTGGCAAGCGTACGTGGCGAATTTTCCAACTGAGTATCAAGTTCGTTGACGATTGGCATGGAGTTCCTCATCGCTTCTGGTACGACTGAGCCGTTCCAACCCGGTCGGACACAATCCCAATCCTGCACTGCAGAATAAGTCTCTCGGGATTCTCATGGCTCGTGCTTGAGCTAAGTCGCTCAATCCACGCGATTGCGATTTCCGTTGCGCGACAAACACAGGGTTGGCGACTGGAATGCCTACCGTCATTTGCGGTTTGTTGAAGCTCAATTATCTTTGGCGATTGAGTTGCGATAACAATTCGGCCGCGGAGGCGACAAGCAGGAAGCTATTGCTAACTGTGGGAAGTATAAGGAAGAACGGGTTCAACCCTGGCTGCTACTGCACGAAAACTATGGCGCACACCGGGCCACAATATTTCAAGGTGCGTAATCGAGGATATGCGGATGCCGAGCAGAGTTAAGTTCCTTGCCGCCATGATCGCGTGCTCCGCGCTAATGCAGCCGAATGAGTTATGGGCAGACCAGGTAGGCGTGCACTACGCGGAGGGCCCGCTGCACGGCTTTCTCGTGTTGCAAACGCTTGAGGGGAAGACCCTCGCGGCTGGTGACTTGATTCAGAATGCAGCGGGCGATCGCGTAACCACGAAATTGGTACTTCGCTTCAAGGATGGTTCCGTTCACGAGGAAACGACTGAATTTTCGCAGCGGGACAAATTCCAAGTCGTCAAATACCACGTCGTCCAGAAGGGCCCAGCGTTCAAACGCCCGCTCGAAACGTCGATTGACTTTTCTTCAGGCCAGGTCACGGTTCGGTACACAGATGATGACGGAAAGCAGAAAGAAATAAGTGAACGAATGGAGTTGCCCCCGATATCGCCAACGGGATCGTACCGACGTTGTTGAAGAATATCCAACCGACCACATCCCCAGTGATGGTCTCCATGGTAGCCGCCACGCCGAAGCTCAGACTGGTCAAGCTCGCGATCACTTCGCAAGGCGAGGAACCATTCTCAGTCGGCGGTTTCAACCGCAAGGCCACGCATTACGTAGTGAAGGTGGAAATAGGGGGCGCCGGCGGAATCGTGGCGCCACTCGTGGGCAAGCAACCGCCTGATGTTCACATTTGGATTCTGGGCGGCGAGGCTCCCGTCTTTCTCAAGGAGGAAGGTCCGCTGTACGACGGCGGGCCCATTTGGAGGATAGAACAAATCTCTCCTGTTTGGCCTCGAAGCTCGACGGAAGATGCTCCCAAAAGCCCCTTGAGAAACCCATAATGATTAGAAAACTAATTCTGCTGTTGTGTCTCGCCGCACTGCCATCGGTCGCTCTGGCCGCGAATAAGCCACCTCCAGGCTGCAAGGTTTCATCGGGTGTGACCGAGTGTCAAGTCACTGTCGATTCCGTCGTTTCCGATCTCAATCGCCCGGGCTACCTCATCACCGTCGTGCTGCTGGACAACAGTGGCGCAGTGCTGCGGTGCGATATTAATTGCCTGACGCCCAGCGTTGGCAGTGTTGTTACCGTTCGCTCTGAGGGTAAGCGAGCCACGCTTGTCTGGACGGTCGCCGACGCGCAATCCCTTACGCGCAGCAAAGAACGGCGCGTGCACCAGGATTGCCGGATTATGAAGTTGTATCCGGCGGGCTGAAACGGCGTCATTACTCGCGTCTGATCCCAAGTTTTCACCACGTTTTCACCAATCTGTCCGATTTGGAACACGCTGGTTTCGCACAGAGGTTCACAATTCGAGTCGGAAGTGAACTACATGCGTGCCTTCCGCGAAAACGCGCTCTTCATCTTTCCATTCCTGATCGTTTCTCTTTGCCTGAGCTGTATCCAGGTTAACGCCGCGTGCGAACAGACGGCAAACCACACATTCCGCATTCGTCTCCTACAACCGGTCTCATCTTACAGCTCAAAGGCGGGGAGTTCGGTGCGAGGAATCCTGATCGAATCCCCTCGGTGTGATGGCGTCCCCATCTTTAGCGTTGGCACTCCAGTAGAGGGCTACATTAGGTCTGTCCATAAAGTGGGGATGGGATTCCGACACGAAATCGCGACCCTGGAGATTGAGTTCGATCGTATACAACCGGATAATGCGCCACCGATCCAGATCCGCGCCCGAGTGTTGGGGGTGGACAATGCGCGCGAGAAAGTAAGAAACGGGGTGATCCAAGGCATCCGCAGCAACAATACGCCGCTAGACCATCTCACCAGCAGGCTGCAGTACATTTCCATGTGGGATCCCGAGTTATTTTGGGTTCTACCCGCTTATCGGGCCGTGCTACCCGTTTCTCCGGAACCCGAACTTTACTTTCCGCGAGGAACCGACTGGCTCTTGGAATTGATCACGCCTTTGCCGCCGATAAGCGCTTATATCAGCGCCCCTGAAAACCGGGATTTCGACCGATCAGAACGAGAATCCCTCGACGCGGAAGCGCTCTCAGTTCCCGAGCGCACGACTACGCCGAAAGGCGTGGACACCGACGTCGTTAACCTGGCGTTTATTGGTTCGCAAGAACAGCTGAGAAACGGTTTCAAGTCTGCAGGATGGCAAAGTAGTGACGTGAGTTCTGTTCGAACCGTTTTTCGGGAAATCCACGCTTTCCTGCTATTGAGAAACTATCCGCGTGGCCCGATGTCCGACCAGTTGCTGGAAGGGAAAACCGCCGACTCAACTTGGGAAAGGGGCCTCGACAGCCTCTCCAGACGCGATCACTTGCGAATCTGGAGTGAGCCGGATGCGTGGCAGGGGAAGCCAGTGTGGTTCAGCGCCTCCACGCGGGATATAGGAGCAAGCCTATCGCTCCGCCGCAGAAAATTCATTCATCTGGTGAACCCTGATATCGATGAGGAGCGAGAGCGGGTCGTGCGCGATCTTACTCTGTCAGGCTGCGTGGATGCGGTACATTATGCCCCGCGTCCGGCAATGCCGCACTCCGTGGCGACCGCGAGCGGCCGCGAGCTTCAAACCGACGGTGCCATTGCTATCGTACAGTTGAGAGAGTGCGACCATGCCATTTTCCAAGACATTTCAGACGGCCCCGAGCTAGTTTTTCGGCCGCGATCGAAGTTCGCGAGATACATTCGGACACAAGTTCTGTCTAGTCGCGACTTATGGCGCGAAAATGTCTTATACGGCGCCTTTGATCTGACTCGAATCTCAATCCGAGCCATTCGCCGCAGACGCTTGCGACGTGAGAACGGTCAGTGAGATCGACCACTTTCGACGTCGTGCCGGAGCCCTGCACAATCCAATCGAAGCGAGTCTGAATATCCAGCCACCTGCGATTTGCCTGCTGAGCCAAGTCTTGAGAGCGGCATTATCGGAATATGGCTTCGACGGCCGAAACGCTATCTATCGACGCCCATCAGTTCCCAATAATATAAGGGCAGCGTCGTCTGCAAACGCTCGGGATGTGTGTAGTGTGCGAACTCCGAGGGCACTTTGAACTCCTTGATGATCTGGTCCAGGCTCTTCTCCTGACTCATCATCGTGGCCACAGCGTCTCGCATTGCTAGGAAGTATCGTTGGGCTTCTTCCAGGTCTTTCGCCCCGCGGCCGAGGTGCACGGGGCCGTGGCCGGGCACATAAGTATCCACCGGCAGCCGCCGATCCATGATGTTGCCGAGAACCTTGATCCACATTTCGGGGTCGGAGCCTTCGCCGGGAACCAGCGATCCGCCCCCGGCGTGCATATCCGAGTTCAGTAGATCGCCCATGAGGAAGACGCGTTTCTGCGGAATGTACAGCGTCACGTCTCCCGTGCTGTGAGCAGCTCCTTCCATCGTGGCTTCGAAAGTTAGACCGCCCAGCCGCAGTGTCATGCTCTTTTCGAAAACGAGGTCGGGAAGGATTAGGTCCTTGCCTTTGTATACAGCATCGCGCGGATCTTTCGATTCCTGAAGCTCCTTATAAATCCTGCCCCGCTCGCCGAGCATATCTCTCAGTTGATTCTTACTGGCGATGTAAACGGGGTGGTCCTCTCGAAACCACCACGCGCCGGTAGAGTGATCCGCGGCAGGATGCGACGAGAACAAATACTTGGCCTTTTTATCCGTAAGCTTTCGGATCGCCGCCAGCGTTTGATCGGACTCGGTAATGTAATGGTCGAAAACCACAACTCCATCGGAGGTGATGATGAAGGTGGAGTTGCTCGATCCCCCGGCCTCTACCATGGTGTAGACGTCGTCGGCAATCTTCACCATGTTCATCTTGGGCTGCTGAGCGGCTAGCGCTCCCGGGATAAGACTGAGCAAGAGAAGCAGCACCGCCCTCGCAGCCGCTATACGCTTCAAAGTCACCGTCATATTCACCTTTGCCTCAACGCCCAATTTAAGAACTCTGTTGCCACGCCGAACGGTAGCATCCCTTGCCCGCTGCTTCAACAAGCCGAGGAATTTGGTAGCAGGACTTGGACTAGCGATCTGTCGTTAACATCCCTGGCCAGCCGAGCGTTGTTACAGCAACAAGAGCACGGCGAAGCTTGTCAAAGAACTCAGTAGTTTTCGAGGAGGACGCATGCGCGGCCTCGTTTTGAACGTGATAGGACCAGTGCTGGTTGCGATTTTGTATATTGCAGCGTGTTCGTTCTTCCGAGAACCAAACCGCAGGAACTTCAATGCGATCATGATTGCGGGCGCAAGCGCAGCATATCTAAGTGGCGGATTCGGGAAATGGGAGTTTGCATTCACGGCAATCGTCACCTACTTCGCATATCGAGGACTCCGATCCTATAACTTCATCGGCATCGGTTGGCTGTTTCACACCGGATGGGATGTGCTACACCATCTCTACGGGAACCCTATCATTCCGTTTGCTCCAAGCTCATCTCTGGGTTGCGCAATTTGTGATCTAGTGATCGCGATCTGGTGTTTCGCCGGTGCTCCTTCCGCGTATGAGCTATTCCGACGAAGAGTGATCTTCCGGAATCAATAAACGCATTGGCGCGCATGGTCGCTTCCCGATAAACGGCATATCCGAGACTGGCAATCGGCTTCAGGCCATGCGTCGCAGAAGTTGCCAGCGCGTTACTGACCCATCGAACAGTTGCCTTTTTATGTGCTGAGTCGGCGATCTAACTGGCTGGAAGAGAAGTCGGAAGGTTCGATGATTACTCGTGGAGAACAACACTCAGGAGTGAACTGTTGATGTGGAGCCCGCCATTCGTGTGGATGAAGCCCAGTTTCTTGAATTTGTTCATGAAAAGATTAACCCGCGAACGCGTGGTTCCAATCATTTCCGCCAATGTTTCTTGGGATACCTTGGCGAGGACTTTTTCCGGACGGCCTTCCTTGCCATAGCGAGCAAGCAGCAGCAGCGCGCGAGCTAGCCTTTTCTCGGTGGAGTTAAAGAGCTGGTCGATCAGGTCCGCCTCGATTCGAATGTTTCTCGAAAGCATGTACTTGATGAAACGGTCCGAGAATTCATGTTCCGCGTGGAGGACGCGAGTCATCTCGTCTCTCTCAATGACGACCACGGTTGTGGGTGTAATCGCGGTGGCGGTCCCAATACGCACCTTCTGACCTGCCAGGCATCCTTCGCCGAAAAAGTCCCCCGGTCCCAGCATTGCGACCACGGCTTCTTTGCCCACCTCGTTGATTACGGAAAGCTTCACACCGCCGATGCGAATATATATAACGTGCTTGGAGGAATCGCCCTGTGTGAAGATCGTGGCGTTTCTCCGAAAGTCCACAACCTTCCGGGCTACACCAGCCGAATCTAGAAAGGCTTGGGCATCAAAGATGGGTGTTTTCGTTTGCCGCGTAACCATATTGCTCTCGAAGGAATTGCTCTCAAGAAGGATACCTGTCTTGCGGAAATCATACTGTGCTAAACGGCACACTAACCGTGACGCAGGTTTTACCAGCGAATGCGAGGAAGTCCCTGGCTGCTTGAGAGGGAACTTCACTCTGCGATTGACACAGGCCCCGGCGTTCGCGGTCTAATAGCGCCCGACTCGCTCGCTAACAAGACGCGACATCCCCAAACGCGGAGCGTCCCATGTCCGAAAAGCCAAATGTCGACGCAATCTCCAGTGCAATCTCGAAGCCTTCGCGCCGCGCTTTCCTGACGGCCGCCGCGGCAGCCGGGCTCGGCAGATTTCTGATCGCTCCGCCCGCAAGCGCGCGCGCCGAAATTGTGCAGACCGATTTCTCGAAGCTTCCGCCCTACGGCAACGGCACGCTCCCCGCCGGCGTCCGCTCGCGCCACGTCGCCAACGTGAACGGCCTGACGGTGCACACTTTGGAAGCAGGTTACGAGACGCCGGGCCGGCCGCTCGTCTTGCTGATGCACGGCTTTCCGGAGCTCGCCTACAGCTGGCGCAAGGTGATGCCTGCTCTCGCCGGCGCCGGCTATCACGTGGTCGCCACCGACCAGCGCGGCTACGGCCGCACTACCGGCTGGGACGACTCCTACGACGCAGACCCCGACGCGTTTCGCATTCTCAACATGACGCGCGACGCCATCGGCCTCGTTTTCGCGCTCGGCTACCGCTCCGTCGCCATGATCGTCGGACACGATGCCGGCGCGCCGGTCGCTTCGTGGTCCGCGCTCATCCGTCCGGACATTTTTCGCTCCATCACGATCATGAGCTCGCCATTCGAAGGAGCGCCCTCGCTGCCCTTTGACACAGCCAACGGCGCGCCCCTGCCGCGCCCGGGTGTCAACGACGACGAGCTCGATGCGGAGCTCGCGAAGCTCAATCCGCCGCGCAAGTATTATCAGAATTATCAGCGCACCCGCGGCGCCAATGACGATATGCTGCATGCGCCGCAGGGCCTGCACGATTTCTTCCGCGCCTATTACTTCTACAAGAGTGCCGATTACAAAGGGAATAAACCGCATCCCTTGAAGGCGCGCACCGCCGAAGAGATGGCGCAAATTCCTCACTACTACGTGATGGAAAAAGACGAGGGCATGGCGGAAAACGTTGCGCCGTTGATGCCCTCGGCGGATTACATCGCCAATTGCAAATGGCTCACCGAAGCCGAGCTCGGCGTCTACGTCACGGAATACAGCCGGACCGGTTTCAACGGCGCGCTGCAGGGTTATCGCGTGCGGCGCGGCTCCGATCCCAAAAGCATCGCCGAGATGCAGACATTTTCGGGCCGCACCATCGATGTACCTTCACAATACATCGCTGGGAAGAGCGATTGGGGCGTCTATCAAACGCCGGGCGCGGTCGACAAGATGCGCAACAGCGCCTGCACGCACATGGTCGGCTTCCATCTCATCGATGGCGCCGGCCATTGGGTTCAGCAGGAGCAGCCCGAAGTCGTCAGCTCGCTGCTCGTCCAATTCCTCCGCGACTCCGCCAAGCCCTGAGTGGATTTTCGAAGCGCGAGAAAGCGAGAACATCTACAGGGAATTACCTAGGGGAAAATAAAGTCTTATCCTCAATTCTTCTGCTTTACATACAGCACTTGTTCGTTAGAATTTGAACGCCCCACCCTACCAAGACAAAGCAAAACCAGAGTTGAGTTGAATACTCCCCGTAAGGCCACCACCTAGCCCTCAGGCTCTTCGGGAATTTGGAGCAATCGTTTGCAAACCATGAATCACACGCACATTCGCGAATCGGTGTTTCGTCTTCTGCTTTTCGCGCTCGCAACTTTCGCAGCAACGACCGGCGCCAGGGCGGAAAACGCCGCCTTTGACCTGGCCGGGCCTCAAGTGGAAATGACCGTGAACCGGGCAGGGAAGACGCTTCCGATCGCGGAAGTGCCAACCTTGCAGGCGGGAGACCGCCTGTGGATTCATCCCGTCCTGCCTGAGGATCAGTCCGTCCGCTACCTGCTCGTGGTTGCGTTTCTGCGCGGCACCACGAATCCGCCGCCCGACGAATGGTTCACGCGTGCCGAAACGTGGAATAAGAATGTCCGCGCCGAAGGTATCGTCGTGACCGTACCGCAGGATGCCCAACAGGCGCTGCTGTTTCTGGCGCCCACAACGGGTGGGGACTTCGACACATTACGTTCGGCGGTGCGAAGCAGGCCTGGCCTCTTCGTGCGCGCGTCGCAGGATTTGAATCAGGCGAGCCTCGACCGTACCCGATCCGACAAGTATTTGTACGAGGTGAAGAGCACTTCGAATTTCGATCCCAAGGCGCTGCACGACCGCTCGGTTCTTTTGGCCAAGACTCTGGGCATCAGGCTCGAGGAGCAATGCTTTGACCGGCCCCCCGAGCAGCAATCGACATGCTTAACGCAGAACACCGACCAGCTCGTTCTGGACGACGGCCACAGTGAGTCGATGGTCGCCGCGCTCACGTCAGGTCCGTCCACGGACCTGATGGGCAAGGTCACCGCAACGCCGTTCATGGGTGCAGGATTTTACAGCCCCTATGTTGGGGCAGTGGTCGATGTCGCAAAACTGCTGAGCAGCCTCCACACTGCCTCTTACCAATACATCCCGGCACTGTCGGTGCCTCGGGGTGCGCAAGTGAATCTGCGGCTGAATAATCCGCCATCGTTTCGAAAGCCCACGTCCGTGATTGTGATGGGGCTGCCGGCCGTCGAAGCCGCGCAACTGCCGCCGCTTCGTTCTCTAAACAAAGACGGCGTTTTCTGCCTGCAAAAAGCGCCTCTGGTGCTTCCTGTGGAGGGCGCTCCCGTCGTCTTCTCGACCGACATCGCACACGATTTTGTGCTGCACCTGCAGGGCAAAGCCGGAGCAGCAGTGGATTTGCCCGCGGCACAGGATCCGGCACGAGGCGGCTTTCTGGTAGACGCACATGTCCTGAGCGGCGGCAACCTCGATCCCGGTGTGAAGGGGACCGTTCAAGGATATTGGGGATTCGATTCGTTCGAAGGGCCCGCCTTTCGGATGGTCAATGCGCATCCCGCGACGTGGTCGATTCCGGCCGCGGATCAGGGAGCATTGATCGCGGGCAGGGAAGACGTTATTCACGCCGATTCAGACGCCGCGGCCTGCGTCGATCAGATTCGCATCCAGGACGAGCGGGGAACCGACATCAAGGCTACCTGGACAATCGCCAAATCGAATGAACTGGAAATACACGTTCCGCTGAATGACAAGGCAGCAGGGCCATTGAAGATGGCCATTCAGCAATTCGGCGCCATCCCGCCGGATCAAATCGATCTGCATGCGTATACGGAAGCGGCCAAGCTCGATGCATTCAAGATAAGCGCGGGCGATCGGCAGGGCGTTCTCACGGGAACGCGGCTGGACCAGGTGAATGGCTTCGAGCTCAAGGGCGTCCGCTTCGAGCCCGCGAAACTTGCACGTGCCGGGCAACAAGATGAACTGTGCTTAGCGGCAACGCAGGCTGCGCCGAGCGCGCCTTTGACTCCCGGCGAGAAGCTTGTAGCGCGCGTCGACCTCAAGGACGGGCGTGTCCTGGATTTGCAGACAACGGTTGAGCCGGCGCGTCCCAAAGTCGCATTGATCAGCAAGAACGTACAGGCGGGTCCGACGCGCTCGCCCGTGCACTTTGCGAATCAAGATTCGCTTCCGCAGGATGGGCGAATGACGTTCTTTCTGAAAACGGAGGTCCCGGAAAGCTTTCCGCGCACCGAGAAGATTGAAGTGGCCACTGCGGACAGCTCGTTTGACGTGTTGCTGAGCGTGGCTGACGGCAATCTTACGTTGCAGGATTCTCAAACCGTGATGGCCGTGCTCGATCCCCTCAAGAGCTTTGGAGCTTCGGCTTTCGGGCCCTTGCGCTTTCGCCCTGTGGACGCCGATGGCGGAAAGGGAGATTGGCAGCCGCTCGCGACGTTGGTGCGCATTCCTTCGCTCAAGGAAGTGCGCTGCCCGAATAGTCCGGATAAGCAGTGCGGTCTTGCGGGGTCAAACTTGTTCTTGATCGATTCGGTGGCGTCGGACCCGGAGTTCACGCACACAATTTCCGTTCCGATTGGATTCGCGGACAGCAGCTTGAACGTCCCGCGGCCCAATGGGACGCTGCTCTACATCAAGCTTCGTGATGATCCCGCTACGGTGAATACGCTCACTCTGGCCGTCTTGCCTGACGAGCAGTGACCAAATGATCCGAAACTATTCCTTTTCGAAGACCGCCACACCGGAAAAAGCCTTACCCAGAGCGTCTTTTCCTTCGACTGTGAGCTTCATAGTCTTGCCATCTTTGGACACGAGAGAGTTGAGGTGCAACATCTCTTTGCCGCCCTTGATATAGCTGATCTCGCGTGTGTTGTCATCGATTCGCTTTCCGGAAACACTATCGTACGGGCCGCCGGCTAGAACCTTTCCTGTTCCGCCATTGTCTGGGACCTCGTACTTAAACAAAATGGGGGTGCCGTTCGTCGCAGTGCCGTTCACGGTCACTTGGCGCTGGTCACCGATCATTTTGACGCTAAGCGTTTCCTCTTTCGGGAATGCGCCGGTGTCTTTCGACTTTGCGAGGTTTAGTTTCCACGTTCCGACGAAAGGATTGCTTTGGGCCAGCAGCGGGCCCGAAGCCATCACAGCCATGACGACAACAGTGGCAAATACCAAAACTGGCTTCATGGGTGTCTCTCCGTTATTTTCAGTCATCACCGGAAGTGTACTCCCTCGAAATCCGCGCTGGAGAGAGGTCACTGGGCTTGTTGAGCTACTAGCTAACTCCCTATAACGTCCGTCCATCTGAAAGTGGCTTTTCGGTGGAGCGCTATATTTTCGACAAGAACACTTCTCGGGAGTTAGCCAAGGCTTCCGCTTAAAGACTGTCGCGTAGAAAAACAGATGGCCAAGCAGAGGTTAAATTTCGGAGACAGAACTCATTATTTGGGAGCACCACAAACATCGAGCTTGGCTACACTTGTTTCGTGCCGAAGCTCCATTGCACAAATCAGGCCGAGTGGCAGCTGACACCTGGAAAGCCTGCGAAGCGTCTTTCTCCGCACTATCAGCTCGGCTGCGATTACGGAACGTCGCTCATCACGATCTACAAGGAAAGCGACGGCGTCGAGCCAGTCTACCTTTGTGAAGGTCACGCGAAAGAGGTAGAACGCTCGACGGTAATTCGCGCGGCCGTCCGCCCGAGCCCAGCTCAAGCGACAACCACCAGGAATCAAACAAAAGCCGAGGATCGAGTCGGAACTGCAGAAGTCGAGGACGCAAAGCCAAACGGCTTTGCCCGGCCGGAAATTGTGGCCAGCCTCACACCTGCTGAGCCTGAACGCGCGGCAACAGATTCAGGTATCAGGGTTCCCGTCCGCGATCTTCCTTATGCTTATGGAAATTCTGCAAAGGCTCTGGTCGACGAAACCATTTGGAATCTGGCGGCCGGAGACTACGATGCGTACAGGACCGCGCTGCAACAGGGTAAGTCTCGTATTGAAGCGGCCCAAGCCGCCGGCGGCCAATTGGCCATAGTCCACCGCAAAATCATTGAGTACACACTTAAACTCGAAGCTCTTCTTTCAGAATCGAACGCAAGAATCAGCGCGGTAGAGGTCGTCAACAAGCCACTTGAACAGGCCATGCTCGAAATCATCGGTACGAGCGCAATGAACGACGCGGCAAAGGATGCCGCTATGGAGCAGCTCGGCGTCCTGCAGGAATCGTTAAACCGCGGTGTCGAAAAAGAGATTACTGTTGTGCAGGCCCAAAGAATTGCGTGCGCAATTGCCGAACGCGCAAACTGGGGAGTAAGTGCCGATCTTCCCGAGGAATTGAAGCCAGCATATTGGGCAGTCTACAAAAACGTAAAAAATGCGATAGGTGCCGCCGCTCCAGGGGCCGTCAACATCCTCGAACGCTTGGCCAACTTGTATGTGGCCAGCGCTGAGTTCGAAAACACGCCTCAATTAAAACTGTCCCACCATTCTGACAGGGCGGAATGCCAGTCGTTGCGTTCCTGAATACTGGTTTTGGGCGTCGTCCACTTCCGAGAAAAAACATCTAGGTCAGTGAAAGCCGCATTCTTGCCAAAGAGATCAAGAAAAAGCAAAAGGGAGAGGAGTCGTACTCCTCTCCTCCTTCCGCTTGCGCGCCGAGGAAAACTTATCCGATCGGGGTGCTGGTTGCGCCCGCCCCGGTGCCGGAAGTGTCCACGCGGATCACGCCGGACTGATCGGTGTAGTACATGTTCTGTCCGGTGGTGGCCGCAGTGATTGGCTTCGCTGTTATCGAATACGACTGGTTGCTCGCACCGGCCGTGAACGTAAAGACGTAGCCGCTCTTGGTGCCTCCCGCGAGCACAGAGTCAATCAAATCTGCTGAGCTGGAGCTCGCCGTACCGCCAGACCCGATCGGCCCCAAACTCGTGAGGGTGGCCGGGAATTGGCCGTAGCTGGTCGAGAACGCGATGCACGCCGTATTCAACGTACGCAGCGAGCCCACGGCCGAAGCTTGGTTGGCAGCGATCTTCGCCCGCAACAGGTTCGGAATGGCGATGGCGGCGATGATCAGAATGATCGCGACCACGATCAAAAGCTCAATTAACGAGAAACCTTTTTGTTTATTGCGCATGTTGCACCTCGCCTTATTTATCGCACGTGCGTAGCCACTGGTTCGTCGAAGGGCTGGCGTATTAGTCACATGCGACCGGAGGCCCTCAAGTCCTCAGTACATTAGGAGGGTGCATAAATTTCGTGCGATCAATTACTTGCAAGACTAACGGAAGGGCGAATGACGATAAGTGTCACTAATTAGCGCCATTAAATGGCGTCGCGCCATCCGCACGACTCGTTCCGCAGTACACCGTAATCGCTTCTCCCAGTTCGGGACTGCGCTGTCATACTCCTATCCGTTCCTTCTACCACTGTGGCGAGCGTATAATCGCCGACCACCCCGGCGGAAAGGACATCCACGGCAATGCGCGCCAGCAGGACGGCGGAAGTTCCATTCACGATTTTGGGGGCCATTTTAGTTATCTCGGTTTTCCTGGCGGCGTGCAGTGGCGGTGGCACGAACGGTGCGAATTCAACGTTCGCCAGCCTTACTCCTGCTTTTACGAGCACGCCGGGAACTGCCGCGAGCCAAGGCGCGACATACACATACCAGATCGAGACGTCGCTAGGCTCAAATGTGGCCTTGGCGCTGGTGACCGCGCCTTCTGGCGCAACGCTCACCGGCAACACAATTACCTGGACGCCCTCGGCAGCGCAATCTCGTGTACCCAATCAATTCTCCATAAGTGCGACAACATCTGGCGGAAGTGCTGCCCAATCGTGGAGTGTGGCCCCCGCCGGCACCGTGAGCGGAAGATGGGTGAACACCTATTGGACATCCAGCGGGCCTGTGTTGGTCCCCTTCGACTTGTCGAAAGCTTCGCTCTTTCCCAGGGCGCTGATTCCGCAACCTGATGGTTCATTTCAAACGCTGCAAGGCACGGGAAACGCTGACGGAACGTTCAGCATTCCCAATGTTCCCGGAGGCTACTACTGGTTGCAGCCCATCCCGGCTACCTACTGGACGAGCAGCAGCACGTTCGATGTCGGGATGGACACCAACATCTCACTGTCGAGTGCGCCGTCAAATGGCGCCACCACCACACTGAATTTCACTTTTAACGGCCTTGATCCTTTACAGGCAGAAGATGAGGTGGCATTTTTCTGGGATTCCTCTCCGCTTTTCTCCCTTGTCGCTACTGCCGCTTCACCTGCAGGTGCAACGTCCTTCACCGCGAGCGCCTCGGTCAACTCAAATATCGACTTTTCCCAATCGGCCCCAGCTTTTCTGCTGCAATATGAGCCCGCCACTTTTAACGGGTTCAATGCTCTGACGCTAGGCCCGGCAGTGACCTTACCGAACCTGGCTTTGAGCGATGGCGTCACCAATACCATTGTCGGAGCGTTGAACCACGCTCAGTCGGCCTCCTTCGATCTGAACATCAAGGGATCGGCATGGATGCCGCTATTCAGCAACGTCGGGCCGAGCTCGGCCAGTCCGCAAAGCGCAGACCTGGAGCTCGAGGTGCAGCCATTTATGCCTGGCGGCAAAGTGCTTTCCACGATCTTCGGATTCACCATGCCATTGTTCGGTGATTTGCAAACGGGTTCGACTCCTGCGCCATTGTCACCAGTGTGTATCGGTTTAAGGTCCGGGCCGACCGTCCCTGGCTCCTTAGCTGCACCGCCAAGTCAGCCACCCATCACCACAGACCAGGACTTCGGCAATGTGCAATATGGCGACCCCTTTCCTCCACTTGGCCGCGAGTCTTGACGTTCTGCTAAACAGCTTCGGTGCCGGTTCCCATCCCGGGTTCCACCACGCCTATCTTGTTCCAGCTTGTGGATACGCAAAGCAGTTCTCTGCCGACGTCCCCGATTTCGCCGCTGATCGGCCCGGTGCAAAATCCGAACATAAATGGCATGAGCCTGTTTGTTCCCGGGAGCGTTAGTGCGACGGGTGTAACTCTGAAGTGGGCCGCCCCGAGCGGAATGACGCCCGCTGGCTACAAAATAACTGCATTTACCGCGGGCGCGTTTCCGAATGGTGTTATGAGCTATCTTCCCAACTCGGTGTTCTATACAGCTAAAACCTCAGCCTTGCTGCCCACTTTGCAAGCAGGAAAAACGTATGTTTTTATAATCACGGCCATCCTCGACGGTGCCGCGAATTTCGAGACCCAGCCGAATCGTTCAGCGCTTCCCACCGCATCCGTTAGTATCGTCTCCGCTCCCATCTCATTGAATTAAAGGCCGTTAGGCAGCATAGGCCCTGGAAGTGAAAGGCGACCGAACAAGCTCCGTTCCCACCCAAAGAGTCCGCATTCCTTCCGGCGAACTGCCGAGCGGGCGCTTACTAACCAGTGACCCTGTTAGCACCTGGAGCAAATTGTCCCGATTCAATCATCAGGAGCAATCGCATAATCTGGTACTATGGAGTATGAGCAAAGCATACAGAATCGTGTTCGAATGCCCCAAAGGCGGCCACGACATCAACTTTCAGCGGAAATGCTCTGCGGCATCGCTTTCGGACGACCAGGCCATGAAAATGTTTGGAAACGAGCAACTCTCCTGCACAGATCCAAATTGTGGCTGGCACGGAAAGGCATCCAAAACAAGACTCCTCCGAATCATGCCTTTCTATTGGGTACTCTCGCCGACCACTTGAACAGCGTTTGACTGCGATCGTAAGCGTTTCGATGAGAAGTACTGGCTCATCTGCTCGAAAGCACAAGCGATAGAAAGATTCCTTTACCGGCCCGCTATCGATTGGGTTCCGCGCGACGCTATTGTTTTCAACAGTCATCCACAGCTTTGCACAGACTTCTTGCGAGAATCGTCCAGAATTTTATTGACGCCACGTAAGCGGAGATTTATCTTGCGCCTCAGATTGAACCGGAAGCTTAGACGACTTAACGGTTCACTTCAGATGTCGCGATTACTTAACGGTATTCGCGATCCTGAATGAACCGGGAGGTTCTGAGACTTCGCGATTCGACGCAAACGGCGCAAGAGCTTAACGGCGCTGACGGCGTTACGTTGAATCTGCATAGCTCGGCGAACTCGCGGTGGAGTTCAACGGCCGCAATAGCTTAACGGCCATTGCGGTATGAGCTGCGTCGCAGAGCTCGGCGCTTCCCGGTTTGGTTCAGAATTCGCAAAAGCTTCGCGGCTCCTGCGGAGACTGGGCCGAATCGAGAAGTTGGCAGGTGGTCGGCATCAGTTTGGAAGACGCGATTAGCCGCAAGGCGATTGGGTCGCCGCATTGATCCGGGAGCCTGTAAAAACTTACGGCTCGATTTAAAGGGCGCAATATGCTTAACGGCTATTGCGCCCTTAACTTTTTCCAGTCGCCTCTAATTTCCACTCAGCAGGTTCCAAAGCGGCCCGTATTCTGGGCCTCATGGGTTCGCAGCCGTCTGCGATCAGAATTTTATTCGACATCAAGAGCCGGCGCCGGTTTCTTCCTCAATATGCTGCCGGATGAGCTGATAACATTCACAAGCGGCTCGTTCTAAAGCGGGTCTGCTGCGTATCACTATGTTGCCACGTCTGTAGTTAATGATTCCGGCATCTTGCAAGTCGCCGGCGGCAATGCTCACGCTGGACCGGCGGGTACCCAACATCAGCGCCAGGAACTCGTGGGTCAATGGCAGTGACTTGGAGCTCATTCGGTCCTGGCTCATGAGCAGCCACCTCGCCAGGCGCTGGTTCACTTGATGAAGGCGGTTGCAAGCCGCAAGCTGGCTCACCTCTACTGTCGCTATCTGCAAAAGGCGCTCCAATTGTCGATTAAGCACTGGAGAGTGACGCAGCACGCCGGTCAGCACGTCAGCATCGAGACGGAATGCTGTGATCTCGGCCTGAGCGATAACGCGTGTAAAACTCTTCCGGAAACCCGCCAGTACCGCTAAGCCAACAAAGCCTTCTTTCCCGATCAAACCGACTTCGACGCTTCTTCCGTCAGTCAAGACGCTGACAACGGAAGCCAGGCCCGAATTGATAAAATAAACCGATCGAATCGACCTTCGGGCTTCGTGCAGCACGTGATGAGTCTTGAACGGCACAAACTCCAGCTCGGAAAACATGGGCTTGCGCTCATTAGGAGGCAAGCTCAGAAGAATTTCGTTGTGGATTTGATTTCCGTCTATATCCGTTGGCGTGAGCTTTGGACGAGATTTTGCGTGTTGGCTAGGCGTCATTATGTCGGGCTCTGGGAGGGTTCCCCTGCCTCTCCAGATGGATTCAGGAGTGTGCACGGACAGGACCGTTTTGTTCGTACGCTAGTGATCACAGATTTGTTTGACATCAAGCGAAGCAAGCTGCGCATCTGTTCGGTGCACCTTACCAGCCGTCAATTGATTCGGGGAAACTCTTTAATGGTTCTACTAATTACGAAGGATCGTTCATTTGGGTGAGCTTAGCTGCTGGATAGGATTACGCGAGTGTTACGTCACGCATAGGTTGATCGAAACAGGCGTTGCCCGCGAAACATTCAGGTCCCAGCCTGCCGATGATCCTCGATTACGTTTTGTGACCCAGAAAGATCGTGTGGTGAGGGCCGCCCTTTTTCGAGCGGCCGCGCACGCGTTCTACCTGAACGGCGAATCCACCATGGCGCAAGCGCTTCTCGAATTTCCGATCCTCTCGCGCAGACCAGACGGCCAGCACCCCGTCCCTCTTGAGCGCTTTGAGAGCGGCGGCTATCCCCTGATCGTCATAAAGCCAGGCATTGTCTGCTGCCGTAAGCGCGGCCGGCCCGTTGTCCACGTCGAGCAGCACGACATCGAACTTGCTTCGGCTCGATCTGAGTGTGGCCGCCACGTCGCCCGTCTCGATCTCTACACGCTTGTCCTTCAGCGGGTGCCCCGCCAAGGGCCCCAGAGGGCCTTGGTTCCACTCCACTACTTCGGGCACCAATTCCGCGACAACGACCGTCGCATCTGCCGCCAGGAAATCGAGCGTCGCGCGTAGCGTGAAGCCCATTCCTAGACCTCCGATGAGCACGCAAGGCCGCTGCAGTGTCCGAGCACGACCGCAGCCGAGCGTCGCCAGCGCTTCCTCCGAGCCATACATGCCGCTCGACATGAGGCTTTTGCCGTTGGCGAGTATCACGTACTCGTTTTCGCGATGGGCCAGCTTCAAAACGGTGCCGTCGCGGGTGAGTGCCTCTCCGAGTGACTTCAGGTGCCTCACCCGCGCGATCTCCTGGCAGGGAGGTGCGGAGTCGGTTTTGGCATGCGGTCCTGCTGACTTCCAAGTCAGAGAGGAGAGGCTTATGTGGCTGCCCCTCCCGCTTGTGCCTCCGCTTCCTTGTCGACGGCCTTGCTTGTTATTTCCAGCCCATTCTTGTTCATATCGAATCTCTGCTTCCGGTCCAGGCCCTTCACAAACTCACGCGCAGCTTTGCCCACGGCCCCGGGAAGACTCGAAGCTTCTACATTGACCGTCGATTCGACGGCTCCCTGATTTCGATCTTGATAACGAAATCGCACTTCAAACGTTTTCATGCTGCTTCCCCCATGTTTTTGTCGCACACGAATACGAAAGATGCTGGGCAGTTAAGATTGTAGTACAGAAGCGCGATGCGAATCGTTTTCCCTGACCGCCGGAATAGCTCCAAGGAAATCTCGGGAATTTGCTCGGCCAAGGCAAGGCCCCCAGATCCCAAGAGCGAGCAGTCCGAGCCTCGCTGGTCGCCCCTCTCGCAGCAAATTCGTTGTGCCGACGGCAGGAGAAGCGTACGATGCGCGGTAAGAGGCCGGTAACAAGGAAGACTCTTCATGATCAAGTTCGGAATGAGTGTGACTGCATTTTTGCTGCTCCTTGGAGTCCTGTCGCTCGCCTCGGCGCAGCGAGCGTTCACAAAAAACACGATTTTGGCCAACCGCATTGGACCTTCCGGCGGAGAATTGTTCATTGCCAGCGGGGACGGAAGCGGCGAGCGCAAGCTCAACTCCGGCGGCAACATGGACTACGACGCGATGTTTTCCGTCGATGGCAAATGGATCGTATTCACCTCTGAGCGCAATGGCGCTGCAAATATTTACCGAATCCACCCGGACGGCTCCGGAATCGAGCGGCTGACCGACGACGACGGATTTGATGATCAGGCGTCGCTTTCTCCCGACGACAATCAACTGGCATTCGTCTCCACGCGCGGCAGCGGAACCGACAACATTTGGATCCTGGATATCAAAACCCGAAAGGCGCGCAATCTTACTGGTGTGCCAGCTCTGCAGGCGCCTGCGGGTAAGATGGACGGCTTTTTCAGACCCTCCTGGTCTCCGGACGGCAAATGGATCGCTTTTTCCTCCGACAAGGGAACGGACTTCAAAAGACACAAATTCCCCGAGCCTGGATTCGAACACATTCAGGCGGCAAGCATCTACGTAATTCAGCCGGATGGCACTGGTCTGCGCAAACTTACGCCAGAAGGCGAAATGGCGGGCTCGCCGAAATGGTCCGCCGACGGCAAGCAGCTCGTCTTTTACGACATGGATGCCGAGTACACTTTTGCAGCGCGCCTGTTTGGGCAACCCACTTCACAGATCGTTTCGGTGGACGTCGCCACTGGCGCCCGGACCGAGCGCACTTCCGGTCCCGGCCTGAAAGTATCGCCGCAGTTTTTGAGTGCCGATCGAATCGGCTACCTCATAAAGGGACCCGGACAAAAGGGAGAGCTGGCTTTCACGACGGGAGAGCATGGAGCTGACGCGCCGACTCCAGGGGTTATACGCAATCCTGCGTGGTCGCCCGACGGCAAGCAACTGGTCTATGAGAAGTTCGCCTACGATTCGAAGCAGAACCAGCCGCTCTTTGCCAAGGATCAGACCTTCGACCTCCATTTCTCTGGCGAATTCCCGGCGGTTTCGACCACCGGTAAATTGGCCCTCAGCCCTTTCGGAGATGTCGGCGCGCTTAGAATTATCCCGTTCGATAAGATCGCAGTTTACGTCAGCGACGTGGATGGCACGAATCGCAAGCAGCTCTTCCAGCAGGACGGAGGAGGAGCTTTCTCGCCCTCGTGGTCGCCGGATGGGCAGTGGATTGTTTTCGGATACGGGGCGGTTTTCAACGCTCGCGAAAGCAAGCCTTCGCAACTGGTCATGATTCACCCGGACGGCTCCGAAAAGCGCCAACTCACCAACGGCCCACTCAATAGCGGTTTCCCAAGCTTCTCGTCAGATGGGAAGCACATCGTGTATCGCGTCTGGGCAAAGGAAAACCGCAGCCTCCAAATCCTGAACCTGGACGACGGCAAAAGCACCAAGCTCACCTCGGGAAACGACAACTTCCCCTCGTGGTCGCCTTCGGGTGACCGCATCGCCTTCACACGTGAAACAGGTGGCGCAAACTCTTACGACATCTTCACCGTCCGGCCGGATGGCACCGACCTGAAGCAATTGACACACGCCCCCGGAAACGATGCGCACTGTGCGTGGTCGCCCGACGGCAAGTACATCGTATTTAGTAGTGCGCGCCTCGGCTTTCGCGATGAAGCTCCGCTCTACGACGGAAGCCCGCAGCCCTATGCGGAACTTTTCGTGATGAATGCAGACGGCTCCAACCAGCGGCCCATCACCAGCGATAAGTGGGAAGAGGGAACTCCCGCCTGGGTGCCAGTGATGACCACGCGTCAAAGCGAAAAGTAGTATTTCTCGGTCCGTTCCACGCCTGCCTCTGCTGATCTCACGAATCGCGATGCCGTCCCTGCCTGGTATCCAGGACTGAGTGCCAAAGACCCCTCGTTTCTGGCGCGTCCTTATTTCCCGTTCCGCTTGAATATTGAAGTGAGAAGAAAGGTAAGCGCTTCGCAGGGCTGTTCACACCTCCAACACTCTTCATTAGGCCGTATTCCTCAAGTCGGCAGCGGTGCAGATTTGTGCTTCGTGAAGCCGGAAAATGCAACCTCGCTAGGCGTTTAATCATTTAAGGAAAGGCACTCGCAACCGGAGTAGACATGCGGAACTGTGCAGACAGCTCGACGAGTCGGCCCGATCATGCGTATCTCTTGGATATGCGCCTTAGGACGGCCTTGGCCATATGAGGCAGGTACTGATCTCAGCGGCGTTACTTATTCTTGCGGCCCCAGTTTTTCTCTTCTCCCAGACAATCAAGCAGCGATCCCATGATGTCAAAAACGGCGAACGCATTTACAAGTCGGGATGCATTGCATGTCACGGAACCGGCGGTCGTGGGGCACCGGAGACGCTGACCGAGTTTACGCGTCCCGACACTTTTCCTGACTTCAGCCGTTGCGATCAGACTACACCTGAGCCCAACTCGGCGTGGAAAGACGTGATCCTGCATGGAGGGCCTTCGCGTGCCTTCTCGCAGATCATGCCCGCCTTCGACGAATTGCTCTCGTCGGATGAGATCGATGACGTAATCGCCTACATGCGCTCTCTCTGCCGCAACGACCACTGGGCTCGTGGCGAACTCAACCTGCCACGCGCCCTGATCACGGAAAAGGCGTTTCCAGAAGATGAGTTGGTGATCTCAACCGCCCTGAACGCCAGCGGCGCTCCCGGATTCACCACGGACATCATTCACGAACAGCGTTTCGGCATGAGCAATCAGCTGGAGGTAGACGTTCCGCTTCAATTTCAGGATCAAACGCACACCTGGTACGGCGGGGTGGGAGACACGACGATCGGACTCAAACGTGTGGTCTGGTCGAACCTGCATAGCGGATCGATCCTGAGCCTGTTTGGCGGGGTAATCCTGCCCAGCGGCAACCGGGCACGCGGCTTCGGCACAGGCACCACGACATTTGAGACCTTCGCCGCTTTCGACCAACTCTTTCCCACCAACACGTTTATACAGTTCCAGGCCGGCGCGAATTTACCGCGTCATACCGACATTGCGCCGCAGGTGGTTTACTGGCGCACCGCAGTGGGGCAGAGCCTTGCCGCCGATGGAGGCTTGGCACGCTTGTGGACGCCCATGGTGGAGTTCGTCGCCGCTCGGGATCTTGTGACGGGAGCATCGACGAACTGGGACGTAGTGCCGGAAATGCAAGTCACCATCAGCCGCAGACAACACGTCCGGGTAAACGTTGGCTATAGCAAGCCGGTCACAAACACGGCAGGCCGGCCGGGCCAGGTCGTCTTCTACATCCTTTGGGATTGGTTCGACGGAAAGCTTAACGAGGGCTGGTAATGCAGAAGATTCTTTGGGGTTCGATCGCCGTTCTGACATTGTTGACCGCTTCTGCTACCTGGGTGCGAGGAGGCAATGAGAAGTCATCTTCCACGCCGGAATTTCGGACCTCTGACCGCTGCGTCGCCTGCCACAACGGCATGAAGACGAAATCGGGAGACGATTTCTCAATCGGTCTCGATTGGCGAGCCAGCATTATGGCGAACTCGTCCCGCGATCCGTACTGGCAGGGAAGTGTACGGCGCGAGACGATTGATCATCCCCAGGTAAAAGCTGACATTCAGAACGAATGCGCGCATTGCCACATGCCCATCGTGGAATATCAAGCGCGCGTGCAGGATAAAAAAGCGGAGATCTTCTCGCACCTTCCGTTTGATCCCGACAAAGAGGGTGACGCGCAGGCCGAGGACGGCGTCTCCTGCTCGGTATGCCATCAAATTTCGAAAAAGAATCTCGGGACTCCTGCCAGCTTCGTCGGTAATTTCGTAATCGATCCACCTGATCAGGGCTTTCACTCCGAGCATGGGCCGTTCGACATCGACGCCGGCCATCGGCGTGTAATGCAGAGCTCGACCGGAGGCTTCCGTCCCGCGGATGCCGACCAAATTCGCGATTCGGCTCTTTGTGCCACTTGCCACACGTTATACACCGTAGCTCGCGGCAAGGAAGGCCAGCCCGTAGGTCAACTGCCCGAGCAGATGCCTTACCAGGAGTGGCAGCACAGCGACTATGCCGAAAAGCAGAGTTGCCAGTCGTGCCACATGCCTGAGGTAAATGGTGATACTCCGGTGACGTCTCTCTTCGGTGAGCCTCGCAAGGGTGCAAGACATCACTACTTTGTCGGCGCAAACTTTTTCATGCAGCGCATCCTAAGCAATTATCGCCAGGACTTAAGCGTAGTCGCGCTGCCCGATTCGCTCACTGCCGCCTCGCAGCGCACCATGAACTTTCTTCAGTCGCAGAGCGCGCGCGTAAGCATTCCGAAAGTGGAAGCGGATACCGGAAAGCTCCACATCGACGTGCTGGTCGAGAACCTTACCGGACACAAACTGCCGACCGCCTATCCGTCGAGACGAGCGTGGCTGCATGTAACCGTCCGGGATTGCAATGGTCGAACCGTGTTCGAATCCGGCGCACTGAAACCCGACGGCTCCATTCAGGGGAACGTCAACGATACGGATCTAACTCGCTTTGAGCCTCATTTCCGCGAAATCACCAGCAGCGATCAGGTGGAGATTTACGAGCCGATTCTGAAGGATTCAGAAGGCCACGTAACCACTGGACTGCTGGCTGCTGTCGGGTACCTCAAGGACAATCGCATTCTGCCCAACGGCTTCGACAAAAATACGGCCGTGAAGGACATTGAGGTCGTCGGCGAAGCTGCCCAGGATCCTGACTTCACCGGCAAGGGCAGCTTGGTGCGGTATTCGGCGGCAGTGGATCCGTCATCGGGCCCCTTCCACATTGAGGCCGAACTCTGGTACGAGCCCATAGGATTCCGCTGGGCTCACAATTTGGCTTCGTATCAGGCGGACGAGCCTCAGCGCATGGTGAGCTACTACGACTCGCTGGCCTCAGGCGCAGCGGTGATATTGGCGAAAGCGGAGGCGACGAAATAGCTCGGCGAAGGGAATTGTGATGGCAACCGGTAACAGACAATGGATATGCTTAGCTCTCGCGCTCTTTATTTTCGGGGCGCCTCTGCCAGCATACGTTGCCGGTCCTGAACCTCCCAGGAAACCGAACCCGGCGGACCTGAATAAGTCCGCCGTCATCAAGATGAATGTCGATATGACCCTCGTGAATGTGTCCGTCACCGATTCCTTTAGCAACTCGGTCACCTGGCTCAACAAAGAAAACTTCGAGGTCTACGAAGATGGCGTCGAACAGGAAATCTCCGCTTTCTCCAGCGAAGATGTTCCCATTTCGGTCGGTTTGATCTTCGATATGAGCGGCAGTATGGGAAACAAGTTCGATAGAGCTCGCCAGGCCGCCGTTCAGTTTCTGCGCACGGCCAATCCCCGCGACGAATTCTTTCTCGTCAGATTCAACGATCGCACTGAACGGGCCAGGCGGTTCACCTCCAGCACCGAGGAACTCGAGAATCGCATCATGTTCACCGTCGCCGGGGGCCGCACCGCGCTCCTCGATGCCGTCTATCTCGGTTTGGACCAGATCAGAAATGCTCACAACGGCAGACGAGCCTTGCTCATCATCTCCGACGGAGGCGATAACCATAGCCTTTACGATGAGGCGGACATCCGAAGCGCCCTTAAAGAATCAGACTGTCAGCTCTATGCCATGGGAATTTTTGATCGCCATCATATAAGTCGAAAAAGCGAGGAGCGCTACGGCTGGAGCCTTCTCTCAGAACTCGTCGAAATGACGGGTGGTCGCGTCTTCCCGGTATCGAAGCTCACCGATTTGCCCGACATTGCGTCCAAAATCGGAACCGAGCTGCGCAACCAATATGTCCTCGGATATAAACCACAGGATTCGCGCCACAACCGCGCCTGGCGCAAAATCAAAGTCAAGCTGAACGCGCCCAAAGGACTGCCGCCCGTAAAGGTTTACGCCCGAGCCGGATATTACGCCCCTACCGATTAAGCCCTAATCGGTTCTAGCGTTGGCGCATCTTGGAGAGCAGGCGCAAAATCTCCATATACATCCAGACCAGCGTGACCATGATGCCGAACGCGCCGTACCATTCCATGTACTTCGGTGCCCTCGCATGAACGCCCGTTTCCACGAAATCGAAATCCAGGATCAAATTGAGCGCTGCGATGATCACGATGACAGCGCTCACTCCGATGCCCAGCGGCCCTGAGCTATTGAGGAGCGGTACATGCCTGCCAAACATACCCAGGACGAGGTCTACCATGTAGACGACGAAGATGCCGCCCGTCGCCGCGACCACGCCGACGGTGAATTTGGGCGTCGCGCGGAGGACGCCGGTCCTGTACAACATGAGCATCACCGCGGTCACCCCGAACGTCAATCCCATCGCTTGGATCGCAATGCCCGGATAGCTCCGTTCCAGCAAGGCAGAGATTCCGCCCAGCACCAGCCCCTCGCACAGCGCGTAGACGGGAGCCGTGATCGGCGACCACTCTTTTTTGAATATCGTTGCCAGCGCAAAGACCAGGCCGCCGATGAGTCCGCCCATCATCCAGGGTAGGGCCGCCTCAGGCGCTTGCGAATGCGCAATTCCCCATGTCCAGGCAGAGGTGATGACCACACAGAGCAGCAAGACCCCGGTTTTGTTCACCGTGCCCTGAAGCGTCATCGCTTCGTCGGCAACGGCGACTCGACCCTCGAACGTTTTTTCGTTCAGAGCGGGATTGGAAGTTTTGAAAAGGCCAGGCATTGTCGGACTCCTTTGAAGAACGGCACTCCGCGGACGTCGAAATTGAACTCGCGATCTCGAACTCTCGTTCGTCACATCGTACCGCTTCTCGTCTCCTCCACACAACGAATGCGCTGTCAGAGCGGGGCACACAGCGAATTACGCGTTCCTTGTGGGTTGACTCCAGAGGACAGCGGGCATATGGTTTTGTGCAACGATAAAGTTGACCGGAAATTTCGGGTGAACACGTCCAGGAGGTCCAGATGAGCAATCGTTTCGCCTTTTCGAGTATGTTAGGGATCGCTTTGGCGATTGTTTTGTTCGTGCCGACATTTGTCGTCGCTCAGGGTCCATCGGGTGCGGCGAAGACGCCGGCAAGGACGAACACAAAGTCCTGGACCACGCCTCGTACACCGGATGGTAAGCCGGACCTGCACGGATATTGGACGAGTGAGACCTTCACTCCCCTTGAACGGCCGGCTAAGTACGCGGGGAGAGAGTTCTTGACCGATGAAGAGGTGGAGGCCGCCCAAAAGGCCGGGCTGCAGCGCGAATATGATCGCACTCCAAACGATCCCGAGTCGACGTTATCTAACTTGACTACCTTCGGTCTCACTGCTGCTCAGGAAGGATTCGTACCCAACAAGCGGACATCACTCATCGTGGATCCGCCTGACGGCAGAATGCCTCCGCGCACACCAGAGGCGCTGAAAAGGCCGAGAGCGATAGGTGATCGCGACTACATCGAAGTCGATAGTCATGGAGGGGTAGCGGTGCACGCCGATACTCCGAAGGACATAGGGGTACGCACGAGTTGCGTTTCCCTGAGTGGTGGACCGCCCATACTTCCTGGTGGCTATAACAATGGTGTGTACATCCTGCAGAATCCGGAATATGTGGTGGTTCAAGCCGAGTACGGAACCGAGCCTCGTATCATTCCGCTGGATGCGCGTCCGCATGCTGGAGCAAACCTCCACCAGTGGCACGGGGATGGGCGGGGCCATTGGGAAAGTGATGCCCTGGTTGTCGAAACCACCAATTTCCGACCCGAAGCTACCTTTCGTAATGCCAATCCTCAGACGTTGAAGATCACCGAGCGATTCAAGCGTGTGTCCGCGGATCAGATTGAGTACAGTTTTACCGTTGACGATCCCTCTACCTGGACGAAACCCTGGACCGCGATGGTGCCCTTGAGAGCGATCAAAGGGCCGTTCTTCGAGTACGACTGCAGCGAAAGTAACAACGACATCATTAATATCATGGCAGGAGCCCGGGCTACCGAGAAGGCCGCGGAAGAGAAGGCTAAGGGTGCCTCGGAAGTTCCGGTTTCGCAGAAGTAATCACAAACCAAAGCCGCTGTTCAAGATCAGGCTTCCTGCCGGTGGGCAGGAATGACACTACTCTGTATCGGTTTGATTGAATAAAGCCAGACAGATCATCCCTCCGGGGTGAAGTCATTGTCCGATCAACTGATTGGACGGTGTTGCATCGACCGGTTGAGCCGGCAGGAATTTTCAGGAGATGGCTTCGACTATCGGCCGACCAAGGCGAGCACACAAAAAAAGAGAACCAACCAAAAGCGCCGCTGACGAATCGAGAAACAACCACCGAGCCCACCCTTCCCAAGCGAAGATGCACGGGACGGTAGCGTGTTGACATTATCAGGACACTCAACCGTGCCGGGGCGGCTTCTCCGGCGCCACGCCAGCTAGAATGTGTCGTCATGGATGGTCGTAAGCGTATTCCACCAGAATGGCTGATAACTCTATCAGTCGTCATGATCGTCACCCTGGCTTCGGTAGTCTTTATGCTGTCACGCACTTCGCCGGAGTTCAGTTGGGACGAAGCGGATTACGTCCTAAACACTGGCTACCACTGGGGTTTTCTTTGGGGCGGAGCCAACTATGGCCGTCACGGCCATGGCCCGATGGCGATCTACCTCGCCAAACTGGGGCGAGAAGCGTTGCCCGCTGGGTTGGGGTCACTCGAGAACCGCTCACGCTTCATTATCGTGCTCGTGGGCTCTCTCGCAATCGGACTCTTATATTGGACGCTCAGGTACTCCTTCAGAACGTCGCGGGCTGCAGCACTTGTTGGCTCCAGTTTGTTGCTCTTCAGCGTGATCCGTCTCGAAGAAACAAATATTATTGGCCCCCATCACCTGATGCTGGTTTGTACCCTCGCGATCGTCGCCTTGGGCTATCACTGGCGTGACAAACCCGGGCTGCGGGCGGCCATTGGACTCGGCGCAGTGATGGGCTTTGGCGCGCTCTCGATGACGTACGTGATACCTGCTGCTCTGTTGGGCCTTGGCCGTCAGCCTGGCAGGCACTGGGTGGATCTCATGGGACCGAACACACTCCGAAGTCAAGGTTTCATCGTCGATTCTAGTCATACTTTCGACGGCGGCAATCGTTGTTCTGGCCTTGTGGCCTCCGGGCGCGCTCCAGAATATAGTCATTAACAATTTTAATGAGTATCTGCACTACCCGTATCATCCCACTCTCGTGGGAGACCATATTTTCGAAGCCACGCCACGCTGGGCTGCGGTCTACTGGCTTGCCCATCTGGACGCGCCGATTCTCGCATTCTCCGTCTCAATCATTCTAATTGCCCTGTGGAGGGCATTCAGATCCGGCCGCTTATCGTGCAAACATGCCTATCTGGCAGTTTGCGTGGTGTTCTTTTTGGTCACTGCACTAGCGGCACATTTAGCGGGAGCGCGGAATCTGCTGCAGTTCATCGGCGTGTTGTGTCTCGCAACTGGCGCATTGTTCGATGAAGCGCTCGGGCATGAGCCCCGGGTAATCCAGTTCAGTTCGGCTGCAGTCATAATCCTGGCGGCGCTAAACTTGATTTGGCTTTCACAAAGTTCCAGCTACACGCCATACCTAGCAACCGACGGATACCGAGCCTTCGTGCAAGAAGAACAGAATCGCTTGGGCGAAAGAACCAAAGCCCTCGTATATGGACTTCCTGTTCTCTGGCTTTATGCTCAACAATACAGCACTGCCTTTGCGTGGGACGTAAGGGAAATGCCCTGGACTACTCGCGCCGACGCCCCGCTTCCTGCTGACATCAAGTACGTCTTGATTCCTGCATTTGTTAACAATTGCATGCCCGCGGAGCAGCCGATGCGCCGTATCGTTGCCAAACACTGGACGGTGGTATGGTCGTTCAAGGTCGACCATGTCTGGCGGCTTCAGCTTTACGAGAAGCCTTCGGAGAATTCGCCGATGCCGTAGTGATGGATTATGATTCCCCTCGCAGACAGCTCCGCCAGCAACTGCGCCACAGCTGGTGTAATCTCACCGTCACCGGGGACGGCGACTGCCCATTCAAGGTTTTCCCGGAACTCTCGCGTGCTAATACTCCATCGCAGAAGATCGATCGGCGTCACCTGCCCAATTTGTATCAGGGACCAGTGCCGGGCAAGAGCCAATGCCGTATCTCGATCCGGAAGCGGACCGCGCACGATGAAGTGATTGTCCCCAACCACAAGAATCCCGACCATACTGTTTAAGGTCTCGCTTTGGGAGTCTATTCGCGGCGGATCCCCGGATCGGGTGTACCTGGCGACCTGCGACGAGATCTAACTCTGCGCGGCCTTCGTCTGTCTGGTGGCAATCTGGGCGCGGACTGCCTTCATTCGTTCGCGCGCTCCAGCGGAACGCTTCCGGCCATCCGGCGTTGCGTCAATCAGCTTTTCCAGACTGGCGGCATAGTGCGGTCCATAGCTGGCTCGAATCTCGCCGAGCAGCGGCTCCACTTTCGCGAAGACGCCAATGTGCTCGCCGTTACTCTTGCTGAAAAGCTCCAGACTGATCGCGCCATCGTTGACGAGCGCTGCCGCCATATCCCAATAGGATACGACCATGCGCAGATGACCGCTGTGGTCGCCAAACATCGTCGCGTTGAACTCGGCGAGCGATTGGGGATTAAACTCCGCAAAAAACCAGTCGCGCGCTTTGCGCATGGTCTCTTCGCGGCGCAATTCGTACAGCTTAAGGATGAGGCCGGCTTCTTCTTGTTTCGACATAGACAGAAATGCTCCTTATTTGGGGTTCTCGAAAGTTCGTACCAGATTCAGCGCAACCGGACGCAAAAGATGAGACTGTCGCCGCGACAACTACTCCTTCTTCTTACCCCGGCTCCGAGTCGCCCTTCGCGGGACCGCATTGTATCATTGCCGATATCCGGCCCGTCGCGGCGGCGTTCCGCCTTTGCAAACTACGTCAACTGCCCATAAACGCGATGCGGGGTGCGAAAGACGCCAAAAAGAATATAATGCGCACTATGGCGTCCAGCGTACCTCGTTCTGGCCTGCCAGAGCAGGCCCCGGACCTGTGGCTTGTCATCGACTCCGCTCCTGCGCTGATCCACACTGCTCTGCCTGACGGCTACCTTGATTTCTTCAATGAAACCTGGCTGAAGTACGTGGGTCTCTCCTTGCAGGATCTGCAAGGCTGGCGCTGGACGGTGGTGATTCATCCTGAAGACGTCGAAGGAATCTTGGTCAAGTGGCGCGCATCGTTGGCGACTGGGGAAATCTTCCTCCATGAAGCGCGCGTCCGGCGGGCGGACGGAGAGTACCGCTGGATGCTGCACCACAAAGTCCCTGCGCGTGACGAGCAGGGCCGCATTATTAAATGGTATGGGTCCAGCATCGATATTGAGGATCGCAAGAAGGCTGAACTCGAGCTGCGAAAGGCCTTCGACCAGATCAAGATTCTGAAGGATCAGCTCTATAAAGAGAACCTGGTCCTGAAGGAAGAGGTCGATCGCTCCTCGATGTTCGAAGAGATTGTCGGCGCCTCTCCTGCTCTGCATGTGGTGCTTTCTCGCGTAGCCAAAGTCGCCCCGACAGACTCCACGGTTCTCCTCACGGGTGAAACCGGTACCGGCAAGGAACTCATCGCTCGAGCCGTCCACAAACGATCGCAGCGCTCGTCGCGAGCCTTTGTGAGTGTGAATTGTGCCGCAATTCCCACAGCACTAATCGCTTCCGAGTTATTCGGTCATGAGAAGGGAGCTTTCACGGGAGCGCTGCAGCGGCGGTTAGGTCGCTTCGAACTTGCAGATGGAGGCACTATCTTTCTCGATGAGGTTGGTGAGCTTCCTGCGGAAACACAGATTGCGCTGCTGCGCGTCCTGCAAGAGCGGGAATTCGAGCGCGTTGGCGGAACCCAATTGATTCACGCGAACGTGCGCGTGATTACTGCCACCAATCGGGACCTGCAGACGGCAATCGCCGCGGGCGCTTTTCGAAGGGATCTGTTCTATCGCCTCAACGTATTCCCGATCGAAATTCCTCCTCTCCGCCTACGAAAAGAAGACATTCCCATGTTGGTCGAGTACTTCATCGACCGCTACGCACGAAAAGCGGGAAAAAAGATACGCACGATCGAGAAGAGGACGTTGGAACTGTTGCAAACGTATTCCTGGCCCGGAAACATTCGCGAGCTACAGAACGTCGTCGAGCGATCGCTCATCATCTGTGAAGCGGAGACCTTCTCCGTGGATCCGAGTTGGATCTCCGGCGAATGCGGCCTCGCTCGTTCCGCGAGCCAACCTCCTGCCGGGAAGTCTGCCGCACAAGAAAAGGAAACGATAGAGGCGGTTCTGGCGGAAACCCGAGGTAAGGTATCCGGCCCTGCGGGCGCGGCAACCGCCCTTGGTATTCCCCCTTCGACTCTGGAGTCCAAAATCCGTTCCCTGAAGATCAACAAGTTTCGCTTCCGAACCAGCTAGCTGCCCCAGCATTCCCCGTGCGCATGTTCGTGATTTCGCGAACGATTCGCGAAAGCCGCGAACTCTATGCTGACGAACCCATATTTTTCATGGACTTAGAATTGGCGGTTGGATTGCTCTCTTGCGCAGGAGAATTTTTTAAACAAAACCATGCTGAGAATCCAGAGGTCAGCGAATGGGAAGGTCGTCTTTACCCTGAGCGGCCGAATCGAGGCAGAACACGTAGAGGAGTTGCAACGCGTCTTCGCTTTGGAGACAGTCGATTGCCTTCTAGTCTTAGATTTGAAGGACGTGACTCTTGTGGACAGAGATGCGGTGAAGTATCTAGCGCGCCGCGAAGCCAGCGGCGTAGAACTGCAGAATTGTCCGCCATATATCCGTGAGTGGATCGAGCGCGAAAGAGGCCGAAACGGCCGCCGAAATCGGTAAAACGTCTCGTTAGTATCCCCACCCGCACCCCCCCAAATTAGGAAAAAGTCCAGCCGCCACTCGTAGTTCACGCCATCAGAATCGCTCCCCACAAGACTCCACATCGATTTTCACCAACGTCGCGAATTCGCGAAGAGACCCCGACTCCACAATGGTCTGCCGTCCAGCATTTTCAAATGCTTACCCATTGGCGCTCGCCTTGCACTAATGAAAAGTGCATCTCGGCTGGAAACAACAAACCAAATCAAAAAGGAGCAAGACACCATGGACAGAATGTTGGTAGTTGTATTCGACACGGAGAAGAAAGCCTACGAAGGGCAGAAGGCACTTCTGCAATTGGACGGCGAGGGCAGCATCGTCGTCTATGCCTACGCAGTCGTCGCCAAGGACGCAGACGGCACCTCAACCGTTAGGCAGAGCGATGATCCGGGGCCGCTCGGATCCCTCGTCGGGACCTCGCTGGGAAGCCTAATTGGCATTCTCGGTGGGCCCGTGGGTCTTGCCGTTGGCGCATCCGTGGGATTAGTCGCCGGCAGCACAGTGGATCTGAGCAATGCAAGGGTTGGTGGCGATTTCGTTGACGATGTGAGCAAACAACTGCTGCCGAGCAGGTTCGCGGTCGTCGCCGAGATTCAGGAAGACTGGACGACTCCAGTGGACACGCGCATGGAAGCGATCGGCGGGATTGTATTCCGGCGGGCGCTGTCAGACGTGAAGGATACCGTTGACGATGAAGATACCGCGGCCATGCGAGCCGACATCGCGCAAATGAAAGCAGAGCACGCTCAGGCCCGGGCCGACCGAAAAGCAAAGCTCCAGGAAAAGATCAATCAGCTCGACTCCAAACTTCAAGCTCGGCTGGAAAAAGCCAAGGAGCAACGCCAGGCGGCGGAGCAACGTGCAAAAACCAAGGTCGAAATCCTTAAGACTAAGGCCGCCGCTTTGAAGGTCAAGGCCGCGCAGGCAGGAGATGTGGTCACCGACTAACACGGAGCACGGATCGCGGTGAACTGGCTCGAATCGACAGAGAACTGGCTGGCAATTGCCGCAGGGATGGGACGGTCTATCCGGTTCCATCTCGCGGGACACTAGAAAAGGAGAAGAGAATATGACTGCACAAAGCATCGCAGGCACGCTCAAGGAAGCGACGGGGATGTCCATCGGAATGGCCGTCGTCATGATCGTGCTCGGGTTTTTGGCTGTGTTTTTGCCGTTTGCGACGGGTATTGGCATCTCCATCTTGGTCGGTTGGATTATCGTCTTCAGCGGGTTCGCATACTTGGCCTACGCCTTCGCCGCCCAAGGTGCCGGAGCATTTCTTTGGCGAACACTCGTGGGCATCGCGTACGTCATCGGTGGCGTCTATCTCGCATTCCATCCCGGACTCACGCTGGAGTCACTCACTCTGGTGGTGGCGGCGATTTTCCTGGCGGAGGGCATACTGGAACTTGTTGTCTTTTTCCAGTTCCGTGCGCTACCGGGTTCCGGATGGATTCTCTTCGACGGCATCGTTACGCTTCTTCTGGCATACGTGATCTGGCGGCCTTGGCCGGTCAGTTCAACGTGGGTCATTGGAACCATCGTGGGCGTTAATCTCATTGTGAGCGGTTTCACCCGGCTCATGTATTCGGTGGCCGCTCGCAAGACCGTAAAGGCGCTGGCTTGACGGGAGTAAAGGATCGCGGGCCTGCAGCATGCAACAAAAATCGGCCAGGGCCGTCCTCCGGTCCTGGCCGAACAGGTTCTAAATTATCGCGGAGCCGTTTGCGCTTCCGGCACAGCCTCAGGATCGATCTGCGTCACTTCCGAAGACAACCCGCTCGCGAACCCTCATCGCGCTAGCTGCCGAGAAATTCGACGTGAACATAGGTGCCGAGCCTAACGTTGTAGGCCAAGTACCACCCGACATGGTCTGGATCCGCATAGACCACGATGTCGTCGCTATCCCAACGCCAGTCGTTGCAGTAGGCGTAATCGGCAGGGGCAATGCTGAAGAAGAAGCCGTCAAAGCCGAAGCGTTCGCGGCTGCCGCCTCCGAGACGATACACGTGGGTGGGACCAAATGCGCCTAGAAAATGTCCGTGCTCCCAGGGACGGTCGAGGTGGTAATTTGCGTCGTTCCTGCCGGTATCGTGGCCGACCCAGCGATCGGTCCTGGCATCCACATGGGGCGCATTCGGATGTCCTGGCTGCTCGGCAAAATTGCGTTGGTTGTTCGTTGGCGCATTGCCCCCACGATTCGAGCCACCAACAGGGCGTTCGGTTGGCGGAGTGCCTTCACGATTCGAGGTAGCAGGAGGGCGTTCGGCTGGCGAAGGGCCTCCGCGTTTCGGGACAACAGGTGCACGTTCGGGCGCACGAGCAGGACTAGGTACGGGGCCGCGTGCGGGGATATGCCCGCCACCGACTGGAGCGCCGCTCGTGCGCTGTCCGCCTCCACCGCGCGGAGCTGCACCGCGCTGAGCCTCTCCGCGCTGTTGTGCAAAAACAGGAAGTAAAAAGAACAATGATACCGCGAGAAATCCGATCAGCTTTTTCATGCCGCCTCCGATTCTCATCGTCCTGCACATGTTCGCAGACCGGAGTCCGAGTTTCCACCGCCGGGGCCGTCCTCCGGTCCTGGCCGAACAGATTCTAAATTATCGCGGAGTCGTTTCCGTTTCTGGCACAGCTTCAGGATCAATCTGCTTCACTTCCGAAGACCACACGCACACCCGATCGCGCCCCTCGCGTTTCGCGCTATACAGCGCCTGGTCGGCTGCTCGCAGCACTTCCGCGATGGTGGTCCCGTGATCGGGAAACAGAGCCAAGCCGACCGATATACTGACCATTCCCAGGAGTTGTCCTCCGTAATGTACTTTCAGTTGTCTCACTTCCTCCCGCAGGATGTTGGCCCGTTTGAGAGCGCCGGCCAAAGTGGTATCGGAGAGCACAACCGCAAACTCCTCGCCGCCGTATCGGCAGGCAATGTCCTGGCCCCGAGTGTTCTTTATCAGGAAATCTCCGAAGCCACGCAGCAGCGCGTCGCCCGCCTGATGGCCGAACGTATCGTTAAACATTTTGAAGCGGTCAAGATCCATCATGATGATGGCCACGGAGCTTTTGTTGCGATTCGCCCGGCTGAGCTCCCGTTCCAGCGAATCTTCCATGTAACGCCGGTTGAATAGGCCGGTAAGCGGATCGCGGATGGACTGATTCTTAAGCGTCTCTCTTAACTTCAGATTGCCCAGCGCCAGGCACACGTGCTCGGCGAGCACCGCCGCCAGCCGCCGTTCTGCTCCATCCGCAGGGGGCACAGACTCCTGCTGGCCTGGTGCGGGCAGCAGTTGCAAGCTCAAGATCCCAAGCGCCTCGCCCTGCGCCATCAAAGGCACACAAAGAGCTTTCACGATTCGCGCCGGATTGATGTGCCGGCAATTCGTCGATTTTCCGCCAACCGCATACCAGTGTGGTTGCCCTCGCCTCAGCGCCCAGCAGTCGTCCGGGCCGAATACACGCTCGCTCCCGGAGGGCTTGCCCCAATCGGCAACTGCGTCCACCGCATTTCTGGAAGCGCTGATAACGTACAGAGCTCCCGACCACTCCAGGAATAATTGTTCCGCGGACTTGCCAATTACCGCGTACGCCTCATCAGCGGTCTGGCACGACTGCAGCCAGCTTCCCATTTCGCTCAAAAGTGTGATTTCCTTCGAACGCCGGTCTAGTTCCTGCACCCGCTCAGCCAAATTCTGATTCGCTTCACGCAGTTGCGCTTCCGCCTGCTTTCGTTCCGAAATGTCGCGAAGGATCGCTTCCGTCGCGGGTTCGGACTGATACGTGATGCGGTTGATCACGACTTCGACGTGCACCTCCCGGCCGTCAAGCCCGATGTATCTTCTTTCGGTGCGTGGTGGAGGTGGCGCCCCGGGATCCTGCCGGACAATCTCAATCCTCTTTTTCACCGCTTCTCGATCGTCCGGATGTACGAATTGCAGCACCGCTTTGCCAAGCAGCTCGTCGGGGGACGAAGCGCCTAACAATGCGCTGCAGGCGGCGTTCGCATAAATGATCGTGCCCCGGCGTTGCACCAATATGGCGTCCGGTGAAAGTTCCACCAGCCGGCGGTAGGAGTCCTCACTTCCGCGGAGTTTTTCTTCCGCCTGCTTGCGCTCGCTGATGTCCTGAAGCTGGTAACACAAGAGGAGAGGTTTGTCCTGGCTGTCGCAGACCAGCGAAACGCTGAGCAGAGCCGGCACCGTATGCCCGTCCCGATGGAGGTATCGTTTCTCCATTTGAAAGGAACGGATCTCGCCTCTTAGCACTTGGCTGATACGGTTGAGCTCGTGACCTAGATCTTCCGAATGCGTTATGCTCTGGAAATTCTTGGCCAGCAGCTCTTGCTCTGAATATCCAAGGATCTGGCACAACCCAGGATTCACTCGAATCCACTTGCCATTCAATTCAATGAGTGCCGTGCCAATCGCGGATTGTTCAAAGGCGCCGATGGCGAACTGGATTTCGGATGAAGCTCCGCGTAAGGCAGCGCCGGATCTCTTCACACGGCCGCCTTTAGAGCCTTTCCGTCCGTAGGGAAGTACGGTTTTCACAGGGGCCACCGGACTACGAAAAGCGTTGATTTATAGTACTAGATGGGCAGGGGCGTGATGACGGAGATTCCCGATTCGACGTTCAACAGTTAACCTCGTTTTCGTCACAAATATGCGTACTAACGATGGGCCGCCAGATGGATGGGCAGGCATGACCCAACAAATCTACCGTCGCTGTATGCGCTAAATCCAGCGTCACGCAATCGGGCCGTGGTTAGCCGCCTGGCACTGCTAGGAAGTCCCCTGCTTCCTTGCATCCTTAAAGGCACGGACACCAGCCTCAACGGCGCCCCTGACGCCCTCAACCTGATCCTTCAGCTTAGCCGCCGCTACTGTCGTCTGGCGGGTAATCTCACGAGCTTTGGCCGTACCGCGTTCGATGCTGCCATTTGCGATGTTTGTCAAATCTGCCAACGTTTCTTCACCGGATTTCGGAGCGAATAAGATGGCAATTGCTGCTCCGACGACGGTTCCAACGCCAAATGCGGTTATCGCCTTCATGTGAATGCACCTCCAATTTTTAGAAATAACTACGGGTTAACGGAAATATTTTTGGTTTCGATTGCCTTTTTTGCTGCCGGCATCGGCATACTACGCGCATGAGCATGCATTCGGGTCGGAGTCATACCTCGTCTACCGCCACACGATGCGGTGCTCTCCATGACAAAGTAAGTGAGAGGCTTAAAGCCCACATGCAAAACGCGTCCAAAACGAGAAAGGTGGTCCGGGAAAGTGTCAACGGGGCGACCGGATTAAACAGTACTCCGATCGCTGCGAACGCGACCGCCCAAAAATACTTTCCGCCGAGGGCTGTCTGAGCTACCAGCAGAAGCGCTGCCACAAAAACGGCGAGTGCAAGCAACTCCATATAACCTCCGTCTCCAACTGACCATAGCTGGCTTTTTGCGGCGAACCACCAGAGAAACATTAGGAAGAATGCGGCTATCGAGATCAATTTCACGACTTTGGTATACATCACACACCTCCTGAAGTTCTTGGGCCTTGCCGATCGCGCTTTTTCCAGCTGCCGCTTCCGTCTACGCAAGAGACTGTTAAGCGGCTCTTGTGTAAAAGGAACGTCTGCGCCTGCGCCAGGCCGACTTCCCGGCGCAGGCTTCAGAACGATGGTCTTATGCGCCTTGCTTCGCGGCTACGGCTACTGCGGCGACTGCGCCGAACGAAGCGGCGGCCTCAGTTACGAACGCAGCGACCTTGTCCGGATGTGAAAGCATCGGTACGTGGCTGCTCTCCAGGGTCAACGTCTTTGCGCCCATTCTCTTGGCCGTGCTGATCTCTTGTTCGGGTGCGATGGTCCTGTCTTTTGAAGCGATGACAAACCAGCTCGGCTTGGAGCTCCAAGCGGCCTTTTTGATCGGCGTGGCGAGGATCGAGCTTTGCGTCGCGCCCTGGGTTGCAAATACCAGGTTTTTTTCGACAGGGGTAAGGTCTTGCGCAAAATTCTCCGCAACACCTTTGGAAGTCAGCATCAGAAAGCCGTCTTCAATCTGCTGAAACTCGCTGTAGGCTGGGGGAGTAGGATATTGCTTAGCCATTCCGCCAAGGGTCTCGCCTTCGTCGGGAGCGAAAGCGGCCACATAAACCAACCCCGCCACTTTCGGATTGTTCCCGGCCTCGGTGATGACCGCACCACCATAGGAATGGCCAACCAACAGTACGGGGCCATCCTGCGCGTTGATGAGACGATTGGTTGATGCAACGTCATCGGCGATCGAGTTCAGAGGATTTTGAACCGCGACGGCGTGAAGTCCCTTGGCCTGAAGTAGGGGAATAACCTTTGACCAGCTTGAGCCATCAGCCCAAGCACCATGAACAAACACGATGTTTTTTATACCTTGCATTGATTTCTCCTAGTTTACGGTTTCTGCTTTTTGTTGTTTGCTGGACTGCCAACACACTAGGTACTTAACCTATGCAAGTCAAGCGCTATATTGCTATTCTTATATCAGTTAACTGTTAATAGTTAAAGCTACGAAAGCGGGGCGATTGCCGTCATTCGGGTCCAGGGCGGAATATCGCCGGCTTTATCCGAGACTGATAATCGGGGTCAAGCCACATTCTCAGAAGTGGACTTATCGGAACTCGGCATTGCGCTTTACTGGAACAAAATGCCTCCACAAGCCCTCCGGAGCTAACTGCGAGGTGGTCAATTCGACGTGAGCAGAAACCGCAGTTTCTAAAACCGACCGCGGGTCAGAGGGAAGGGTTCTCCACTCGCGGGCCTGTTGCAGCGTGTGTCTTATACTCAACTCGAGAACTTCCAGCAACGCATCGGCGGCGCGATACAAAACGAACAATATGAGCAACACTGCTGTGACGATGCTAAAAAGAACGGCAAAGAGAATCAAAGCGGCCAGCATTTCTCGCACGTAATAAATCTGTAGCGCGGTAGCCACGGCAAAGACCATCAATATCCACCTCAACGCTTTCTGAGAGAGACCGATCGTAACCGAGACATGTCTTGATGCCTGCCCTGCCCCTGGTTGAGTATCCTTCTAAAACACTCCAGTGATCCGTGACGCTGATGGCAGGCCCCAGCTACCGTGAAACCGCTGGGGCCTGCCGCTTCTGCGCTAAGCATGTTACGGACGGACAGGGAAGGGTGTGTCCAGGGATAAAGTCCCGACGTCAGTTCCGATCACTTGGCCTGAGACCACCAGCTCCACACGGCGATTTTGTTGGCGTCCTTCCGCGGTGTCATTTGTCGCCACGGGTTGCATTTTGCCAAATCCCTGCGACGTCATGGACGCCGCCGGAATACTTTGGCTTGCGAGGTAATCGCGCACCGAACCGGCTCGGTCTTCCGAAAGCTGCTGGTTCAGTTCATCGCTACCTACGCTGTCGGTGTGGCCTTCGATGGCAAGTTTAAGGGTCGGGTAGGCCAGAACGATTCCCGATATCTTGGCGAGCCTCTCGCGCGCCGCCGGGCGAAGCGTTGACTTGCCGGTGTCGAACAACACATCCGACAGGCTCACGATGAGACCGCGGGCGGTATCGCGAGTGGTGAAAATGACGTTGAATTGTTGCAGCAATTCGGCGCGCAGCGCTTCGCGACCCTGAACGGCTTGATTGCGTTGCTCATCCGAGTCCGCAGCCGCGAGCCGGTTTCGCTCCGATTCTGCCTCCGCGTTTCTTTGGCCTTGCTGAGCTTCCACGGTGGCTTGATTCGCATCCGCCGCAGCCGCGCGATTTCGATCCGAATCCGCCTCGGCGTTCTGTTGTTGTCGCTGGGCCTCGGCCGTGGCTTGATCCGCCCTTTCGCTGCGACGATTGGCCGCGCCGGTGGCTGCTTCCGCATTTCTGGATCTGGCTCGGGCATCTGCCAGTTTTGCCGCCTCTGCGTCCTTGTCGGAATTCATGCGTTCTGCATCGATGCGCTTTACGGCTATTTCTCGGGAATCATCCGCCGTCTGCACCACTTCGCGCGATGCGGAAATGAGCACTTTCTTGTCGACGTGCTTTGCCGTTCCCAGTTCATCCGCCTGTTTCATCTGGCCAACGGCCTTTTCATAGCTCGGGGCCGCGTAAATCTCTGCTCCGGCGGACTTGGCGATACGCAGGGCATTGCGCGCTTCGAAGAATTCAAGCGGCAGTTTGGAATTCAACACAACTGGGTCGAACTTATAGCCGGTGGGGATGTATCCACCACGATCAATGAGTTCATACTTCGCATCCACGGCTTCGCTGGTTCCTACCGTGTCCGGCCGAATCAGATTTTCCGCGATCACAACGTTGCTGGGACGGTGCACCGCATAGTAAGGTTCGGCGGTCACGATCAGCGCAAAGGTCTGCAGGTCTGTCGTGGCTTCCAGCTTGCTGCGATGGTTACCGCCCACCAGTACTTCGCCCATGTTCACGGACCGGCCTTCGGGGGAAATCGCCCACATGACGTAGGTGAGATACTCCGTGCCAAAAGAGGTGGGTTTATCGAGGCCGTCGAATTCAACTTCGACTTCCATAGCGCCACGCTTGCTGTCTACCTTTGCTTCACCGGACGCGCCCGGCATCAGGTCGGTACCTTGGAAATCTATCTTTGTGGAGCCGCTGCGGTGCTCATATTTCACGGCACGCGTCGTGCGGCTGACTACGTTCACGCCGTATGTCGGCAACTGATTTCGTTCTTGGGAATGTGAGGCTTGGGCCTGAGCTACCGTAGATGCGCCCAAACACACGAGGACTGCCAAAAGCAGTGCATTTTTCACGTTGATCTCCTTGTGAGTGTGAAGGGGTAGACGGCAGTATCAGGCTTTGCGAAAACCAATACTGTGCGTTTTCGCACGTTTTGCGAAGATCATCGAAACAAAGGCGAATCTTCGACTAAACTATCGCCCCAGCAATTTCGCGGAGCTATTTGGCGGTTGTTCACCGATACACCGCGTTCAGAATCGGAGATTACACGGGAGTCGGTATGGCGAACTACATGGCGAGAGTTGAACTGCATCAGGCAGGTCCCGAGGATTACGAACGACTCCACGGCAGCATGCAACAGAGGGGTTACGTGCGAGACATGCCGGGTGAGGACGGAGCCATTTATCGACTGCCGACAGGGACTTACTTCGTAACGAATACAAGCGCCATGCTACACGTTGCACTCAACGCCGCAGTGGACGCCGCGAAGGAGATCGGCAAGAGTGCCGCCGTCATAGTCACAGATTGGAGCACGGCTCGATGGGCTGGCTTGGCGGGGAGTAAGCCTTAAGCTGGCTAAAAAGCAAATAAACCGGTGATCCTCAAAAGGGAGGTCTGTCCGCAGTTTGCACCGGACTAGTTGGTTGGGATCGTGCGCAAAAGCAGCGTTACGGAAGGGGTCTTACCGGCCCCGGACCTGTTGCCTGTTTTGCCAATTCTGCGCGTCGCGCCGACTTATCGTTGACCCGAGCGAAGATTTCCCTGGTCCGGATGTTCATCGCGAAGCACTCGTTGCTGGTTTGCTTTCCCCGGGCTTCTAAAACCGTGCGTACATGTAGCGTCCCGTGAACTCGCACCAGACAGCGCATCGAAGCATTAGGCAATTTCTCAAAAATGTCGTAGTCCCTGTCCATACGTGTACCTCGCTATCGACACTACACCCGGAAGAACAATAAAGCGAGCACAGATGCGGCCAGAGGCCAAAATCCCAAGAATGGCATCATCGGAATGGCTTTTCGCGGGAGGCATGGCCTCAGAAGACCACTCGCTAGCAAGCCTGTCGTGGCTTCATTTAGAAACCCGATTAGAAACCGGTGCCCTTGATCACACGGTCGCCGACCGCACAATTTCTGTGCAACTTGTGCCATAAGACCTTATAATCCCTAGACTTTCTGACCCCGCCCTCCTTGTGAAAGGAGCTTCGCCTTGCTAGACGAAGAACGTCCCGGCTCCCCGCGCGCGATCTCCCCAGGCGAAGGGGCCCAGCATCAACGAACCGATCCTCAACAGGCGGATCCTCAACAAACGGACCGGCGCGAACAAAAGTCAGAACAAACTTCAGAACGAGCTTCAGAACAAAGATCAGAAACGAGGTCAGAAAAGCGGTCCGAGGTTCGGTTGGCCGTGACCGTCTACGGATTTGCGACCACCGGCAAGCTCTTCGTCGAGCATTGCGCGACGCGCAATGTCAGCCGTTCTGGCTGCTGCATACATCTTCAAACGCGGCCACAGGCTGACGCAGCGCTCGCGCTGCGCCTCTTGCGTTGGGGGCTTTCCGCAAAAGCGGCCTCGCAACTTTTGTATCAAATCGTTTGGATTCGAAAAGATGGCGACGGCTGGCTTATTGGAGCTTCGTCGCTCGGGCCAGCGGACCTATATAGCCTCGCGTTTCCAGGCACCCCTTGACGTGGCGATCACACCTTCGCGATTCCGGTTGGCGTTGAAGAAGTCATTTCCGCAGGCCCCGGAGCTTTCCGAATCAGCCTCCCATCCGTCATTCCGAGCGCACTGCGGCGCGCGCAGTCTCCGCGCCGCTCTTTCCTCGCTGCGCGAGGAATCCCTCCTTCCTTTTTCCGTGCCCACACTCAAGCGAAGGGTCGGTTCTAACCGTGAGGATTTCTTAGTGAGGCGGCTCTCCACCCGATGCGATGGTTTTCAACAGTCATCCACAGCTTTGCACAGGTTTCTTGCGTGAATCGTCGAGAATTTTATTGACGCCGCGTACGCAGAGATTTATCTTGCGCCTCAGATTGAACCGGAAGAAGAGACTTAACGGTTCATCTCAGATGTCGCGATTACTTAACAGTATTCGCGATCCTGAATGAACCGGGAAGTTCTGAGACTTCGCGGTCCAACGCAAACGGCGAAAAAGCCTAACGGCGACTGCGCCTTACGTTGAATCTGCTTAGCTCAGCGAGCTCACGGTGGAGTTTGGCGGCCACAATAGCCTCACGGCTATTGAGATCGTAGCTGCACCGCGGAGTTCAGGGCTTCGCGGTTTGGTTCAGAGTTCGCAAAGCCTCACGGCTTTTGTGGGCACTGGGCCGAATCGAGAAGCTGCCAGGTGGTAGGTATCAGTTTGGAGGACGCGATTAGCCGCAAGGCTATTGGGTCGCCGGATTGACCCGGAAGCCTGTAAAACTTACGGCTCGATTTAGAGGGCGCAATCGCTTAACGGTGATTGCGCCCTCAAACTTTTTCGGTCGGCAAATGCGATCTAAGCGGGGAATTACTTCGTGGAAACCGCGATGTTAGCGTGAACTGGCCGCGTACCCGAGACCAATTCGCCCATCCATTGGCTGCTGCCGCGCTCGGCGAAACACGATTACGAGATTCACCACCCACGCCACCACGGCCAACAGCCCAAAGAGCACACAGCCCAGGACGAACAGGTGAAAAGCGCTGAGGCGTGTCGAGAGCCTCGGGAATACCAGCTCCGCCACGGAGTAGATCGCCGTGAGAATCGCCCATCCAGTGACGCCGGACAGAAAATTCCGGCCGGGAGATTTCATGAACCGGCAGGTCGGCACAATTCCCAGCAGGGCAAACGCCACCGCCAGAGCGAGGTTGCGCTCGCCGGCGAACTGATCGAGATGCGGCACGCGGTTTGCCAAGAGCAGCCAGGCCAGCCCTACTCCGGAAAAACAGATTCCGAGAAATACGCCCACATTAAACGCCGGATCCCTAACCGGCGCTATACGGGCAGGGAAGCGATTCGTTTTTCGTTGCGGATTCGCACGCTTGCCTGCAATTCCGGCCGGAACGCCAACAGCCACTGCGCTTTCTCCGTGAACCATTAGACTGAACCCACCTCTCTGCGATCGGCGAAGAGTTCCGCGATCTCCTCCCCGCACTCGTCCCGCAAGTCGTACGGCGATATGTAGTATTTCCCGATTACGTAAGGGGCCTTTGGAAGCGTCATCCGCTGCAGGTAGATCATCACGTTTGAGGGGCAGTTCGAGTGGTATTCGTCGAAATAGAAATGCGGCGCGTGAATACTGTGGATGTTGTCGTGAACGATCTGGTCGAGGTTGAATTCCACATATGGCCCGCCGCTGCCCAACGCTACGCGGTCGTACCCTTTGGCGATCAGGAGACCGGAACTGGTGTAGAGGTTGCGGATCATCCGAATCGCGCAGGCGCTTCTTACTCCGATAGATTACAAGCACGCGGAAACGTAGCAATGGTACGCCGGGCCATCTCCCCGCCAACTGTCCCAATGTGCAACCGCTTTTTCCACCAAGATGCTCGCCCCGAGCGCCGTACCACCCTCTTTGTCATTCCGTGCTCGCCGTCGGCGGGAGAGGAATCCCTCCTCGCTTTTTTCCGTCTCACCCGCTCGTATTTGGATATGCTGGCGGTTTCATTTTTCGGCGACAATCGACACTACGACACGGACAACAGGATTGTTTCCACTACGCGATGACCACAAACTCTACCGTTCCTTTTAGCCAGTGGTATTTTGAGGACTACGTTGAAGGAGCAACATCTCAATACGGCGAAATCACACTAACGGCGGAAGAGATCATGGAATTCGCCAGGCGCTACGACCCCCAGCCGATCCACGTCGACCCCGAATACGCCGCCCGCGGCCCCTTTTCCGGACTGATCGCCAGCGGTTGGCACACTGCCGGTGTGATGATGCGTCTGCTGGCCGATCACTTTATCTCGCACGTCGCCAGCATGGCTTCTCCTGGCGTCGACGAGATTCGCTGGCTTATACCCGTGCGGCCGGGAGACACGTTGTCGATCCGCGTCACGGTCCTGGAAACCAGGCGCTCGCGCTCGAAGCCCGATCGCGGCATCGTCCGCAGCCTCGTCGAAGTGCTGAATCAAAACAAAGAAGTCGTCATGAGACTGAAACCCGTGAGCATGGTCAAGTGCCGCACCTGAGTCAGCCGCGCTTTTAGTGGCCTCCCGAAAATCGGAGTGATCGATATTCATCTTGAGCCGGTTCTCGCTCTCAGCGATAATCGCGGACAAAGTGCGCCGGGTAACGCCCAAAGCGGTACTTAACTTCGATACCGTGCGAAACGTCGGACTTGGCTTGCCCGATGTGGAGGAGAGCACCGCGTACGGCTCCCCGGCACTCAAGGTCCACGGAAAACTTCTGGCGTGTATCCCTGTTAATCGCTCGGCCGAACCGGATTCCGTGGTAGTTCGCGTGGACTTCAATGACCGGGATGAGTTGCTTGCCGAGGCGCCTGATGTTTACTACGTGACTGACCACTACGTCGGCTACGATGCGGTACTCGTTCGCCTCTCCCGCATCAACCACAATATGCTAAGAGACCTGCTTAGCATGGCCTACAAATTTGTGACCCACGGCGCTGCGGCTCGGTCGCCCGCGCGCAGGCGGCGAGCCCCTCTGAAAAACAAAACAAAGCGTTGAGAGATGCGGGGTAATCCTCCGTTGATGACAGTCCAAGAGGTGCCGCCGGCGGCTCTCCAAAATGGCTCTCGAATCCTCTGCCCGGTGCCCCACCCTTCTCGCCCTGAGCTTGCGAAGGGTCGCTCCTGAAGGGTGGGACCGAATGCATTTTGTAGCTCGGGTCTGGCCGACCGGTTCTGTCGGCAGACCTGAGGCATTGTTCCCGTCCGCGCTCGCACCCCGCGTCGTCATTCCGAGCCCGCCGTCGGCCGCGTCCGCGTTGTCGAGCCGAAAAAAGCCGTGCGGATCACGGCGTTTTTTCGGCCTTAAAGAGTCGCGCGAGGAATCCATCTTCGTTTGTGTCTCATTAACTCTGCATTAATCCACTAATCCCCGATGTGGTGTAACCTGTGAGCCCTGAACAGCCTACTACTGGCTGAAAACGCGCCGGAAGGGAATCGTTCCTCGTGAAAACACGACTCAGACTTGCGATTTTCTGCGGCTTTCTCGCTCTGCTATGCGTTGCACAGGCACACGCACAAGCCGTCCGCACGATCTTCATCGTGCGCCACGCGGACAAAGTCTCCGACGCGCCCGATGCGCTGCTCAGCGAAGTCGGACACCAGCGCGCCGAATGTCTCGCGAAGACGCTCGCCGACACCGATATACAGCAAATCTTTGTCTCCGATTTGCAGCGCACTCAGCAGACCGCCGCGCCTTTGGCCCAACAGCGGCATTTGAAACCTGTGGCCATTCCTCTGAGTACACCCGACAAACTCGTCGAAGCAATCAGGTCAGCTACAGCTGCGAACGTCCTGGTTGTGTGGCATGGGACCACTCTTCCCGGGATTCTGCACGCGCTTGGCGCTCCAGAGGTGCCCCCGATTGCCGAGCCGGAATACGACCGCTTCTACATCCTCACTCTCGCCCAGAACAAGGAACACTCCCTGCTCAACTTCACCGCTTTGCGTTATTGCGAGCGCTAGGCCGAATCAGCCCGAATCTGCCTAAAGATGAGCTTCTATCTCCCTGGGCGATGCGAGGGCACATTCTGCCCTCGCACCGGCCGGATGGATTTAGAACATGAGCTTCAACCCGAGTTGCATCACGCGGTTGCTTCCTGAACCGATGAGCGGATTGCCGGCCGAGACGTCGGGTGTGGAGCACCCGCAGCCGAATGAGCCGCCCTTGCTCGGGTCATCGCCTAAGTTGCCGTTCGTCGATGCGCCGTAGGGATTGGCGAGATTGGGCGTATTGAAGATGTTAAAGATCTCCACGCGGAATTCCGCGCCGAACCGCTCCCTCCACCTAAAGTCCTTGAATATGGAGAAATCCAGGTTCTTGAAGCCGGTATCCCGGAAGATGTTCCGGCCCATGGTGCCAAAAGTGCCGAGCTGGGGAGGAACCAGAACCGAGTTGCCATCTACGAAGCAGCCCCCCTTTTTTGCGGTCAACGTGGTGATGTCCGGGGCCACTGCCGCGCACTTCGCTGCCAGCGACGAGGGCAACGTGGTGACCAGGGTGCTAATTCCGGATGTTGAACTGCAGGTCACATTCCCGATGTCAATGCCGTTGACGATGTTCGGAGGGTTGGGGCCGGAGCCATTGAAATTACTGCAGAAGGGAATGGAATTTGTGCCGGACTTGAAGTCCTTGGGGTTGCCGAAGAAATCCCAGCGATCGGTGACCTCTCCCTCCGACACGTCCCTGCCGCCGGCAGCGTTGCCCATGCTGAAAGCGTTGTTTGTGTCATATATGGACCACGGCTGGGAGCTCTGCACGGTCAGGATGGTGTTGAGCTTCCAGCCTTCCAGTAACTGGCCGAAGCCTTTTTTCCCGGGAATGGCGTAACTGGCCGTGAGCGTAAAGCGGTGCCGGATGTCGAAGTCGCTGTTACCGTACTCCAAATCCGGACGCGTGCTGTCCTGCAAATTGGCTCCGAAACGATTCAGGGAACCGTTGTCGAGGCCATGACCGTAAGTGTAACCGGCGGTGAAATTCAGCCCGTGAGTGACGCGCTCGGTCACGGTCGCCTGCAGGCTATTGTAGTTGGAACGGGCAAAATTTTCCGTCATGTTAATAAAGTTCAGGTAGCCAAAGCAGGGAAGCGAACCCGTGCCGAGTCCCACGGGAGGGGCGCAACTTTGATTATAGGGACGGATGCACGTTGGCGTGGAGAGGGTGTTGAAAAGGAAAGGATGCTCGCACTGATTGATGTCTTGCTGACCCAGCAGGTTACCGCCGTGATTGCCGACGTAGCCTAGCTCCAACGAGAGGTTGTTGGTGATGGTGTGCTGCACCCCTAAGTTGTAATTCACCATATAGGGAGTCTTGAGATTCGGATTCACGCCCCTGAGGCTGCACGATCCGGGGGTCGCGCAATTGAGCCCAGCCTGCGGATAAACAACCCCGCCGTTGAGGCCGGGGGTAAGAGAGTTGTCCCAGTTGAGCTGGCTGCTCTGGAAAGTGGGTTGGCCGGTATTGATCGTGCCACCAAAAGTTTGCCCCCCTGGACAAGAGCCGTTAACGGGTGCCACTCGGCAGGCGCCTGTCGGGTCCTGGGCGACGCTGGTCAGCCCGCCATTCGCGCTATTCTGGGGCCCGTCCGTGAACTGCTGCGCAAAGTACGACGAGTAGATGATACTGCCACCGCCCCGGATTACGGTCGTCCCTTTGCCCGTGACGTCATAGGCAAATCCCAAGCGCGGCGAGAAGTTCTTGTGATCGGGCTTCCAGAGCGTATTGCCTACACCTGGCTGGCCCTGCTGAACCAGTCCAAAGGGGGAATTCGGATCGAAGTTACCGAAGAAGCCGTTGGCCTCTTTTAGCGGCGATGTGTATTCGTAGCGCAGTCCGAGATTGAGCATCAATTTCGGCACGATGCGCCAGTCATCCTGGACGAACCCGGCGTACTTCCTCCAGGTCATCGTGATGACCCCGTTGCCAACGGGGGCGAATGCATTCGAGGTGTTTCCGGCGAAGAAGTCTTCGAGATTCGTAGAACACGAGCCCGTTGCAGGCGGTAAGCAATTGAAAGCGGGGTTGTTTGTTGCGCCGCCCAGAAAATTGATCTGGCCCCTGTAGTTTGTGTGGTTTCGATCGGCCTCGATCCGCGCGAACTCGCCGCCAAACTTCAAGGCGTGCTTGCCCAGCAAATACGAGACACTGTCCTGCACATCCCAGTAAGGGTTGGGGGCCTGGATATCAGGGCGGTCATTCGGGTTGCCCAGGGTGGCACCGCCGGCGCCAAAACCGACGTTGATTTGCGGTAAGCCTCCAATTTTTGTCACTCCCGTGTTGAGGGGGTAGCCCTTCCCGCAACCGGTTGCGGTGCACAGACCGCCTGAGCCATCGGCGGGAACGCCTTGGTCGGCGATGGTAAAGACTTGGCCGCCGCGGTTGTAGCCAAGCCGGAATTCGTTCACTACGCTGGAACTGGGGGTCCAAATCCAGTTCTCGACCGTCGTCATCGGGCGTTCGTAAATTCCGGTATCCCATAATGCACTCGCAATGGGGTGGTCCTGGCCCAGGGCTGTGTAATTCCCGATCCAGAACATGCCGCCGATCCTGTGCTTGCTATTGATAGCGTAGTCGATTTTTGCAATCCCATTGTCGCTGACGTTGTTGTTGGGGAAGCTAGATAAGAAGTTGATTGTATTCGCAGCCGCCGCCCCTTGCAGGAGCCCGCCCGTGCAACTGGGCGCTGCACCCGCGGTGCAGCCTAGCAATTTCAGGCTGACGGGACTCAGCGGCACACCGACGCTCTGCAGCGCTCTGATGGCATCCACCATGCTGTTCGCGCAGTCGCCTATCACGCCGGCTGGGCAAGAACCGCTAGAAGGGTTACCGACCTGTGAAGCGGTTTCGGGAAGGTTGGTGGTAAACGCGTTGCCGATGAAGGAACGGAAGCCCTCATAGCCGGCGAAGAAGAAGAGTTTGTCTTTCTTGATCGGCCCGCCCACCGTGCCGCCGAATTGCTTCAACGCGGTTGGAAGCTTATTGCATACAGCCGGGACTGCCGGGTTCGGGACGCAGTTTCCATTGCCATCCGGCCCCATGTTGTAAAGATTGCGGGCGTCCAAGGCTTGGTCGCGGCCAAACGCGTAAGCCGTGCCGTGAAGATTGTTGGTTCCGGACCGGATTCCCACATTCACCACGGCGCCGGGCTTCCAGCCGTATTCCGCTTTAGGATTTTCCTCGAGATTGAATTCCTGGATGGCATCAATGGGCACGACGGTTGCCGCATCGGTGAACGCACTCGGCGCATTGCCTATGGGGCGGGCGTCAAAGAAATTGACGTTGATCACACCGTCCATCATCCAGCCGTTTTCATCGGGCCGAATATTATTGGTGCTCTGGGTCCAGGGTGAGCCGCCCGGCTGAATCATCACGCCCGGGCGCAGCGCCATCAGATTCTGGTAGTTGCGGCCGTTCAAGGGCAAATCGTTGATTTGCGAGTTGCTCAATGTGCCGCCAAGGGTGGCGTTGGTGGTCTCCACCAGCGGAATAGCTTCGGTGACGGTGATGGTCTGGGTTTGTTCGCCGGGCTGAAGAGTCAGGTCAACCCGAACATCCTTGCCCACCCCAAGCTCCACGTTCTGCCGCTCCAGCAACTTGAACCCTTTGGCCTCGACGCGGACGACATAGGTGCCGGGAATTAGCGTGGGAGCGTTATACTCCCCGGCCTGATCCGTGGTCAGAGTTCGCGCCACTCCTC
>Ga0210394_10000633_pt1 | contig 69781 bp, 67 predicted proteins | sample IncBWC12MmetaG_FD_160121 | JGI IMG/M metagenome (GOLD analysis project Ga0210394, IMG submission 160121) | Forest soil microbial communities from Barre Woods Harvard Forest LTER site, Petersham, Massachusetts, United States - Inc-BW-C-12-M | ecosystem: Environmental > Terrestrial > Soil >... | reverse complement strand
ACCGGCAATCCGGCCGACGCCGAAGACGCCCGCCAAGAAGCCCTGCTAAAGGCGTTTTCCCGTCTCAACCAGTTTGCCGGACAGCTAGACGAGGGCAAGGATGATCTCCACGCCTGGGTCTCGCGGATCACAACCAACGCCTCGATCGATCTAATCCGGCAGCGCCGCGAAGGGAAGTTCGTCTCGCTCGAAGAACCCGGGATGGTCCCCGAGGACACCCTCGGCAGCCGGCTCCCCGCGCGCACCGACAATCCCGAAGAGCGCTACGCCCGCCGCGAGCAGCGTGTGCTCCTTGCCGGCGCCATCGCGCGCCTGGCGCCGGACTTGCGCCAAATCTGTCTGCTGCGCGATGTGTTGCAGTATTCCACGCACGAAGTATCCGCGCGCCTGTCGATCTCGACGGTGGCCGTCCGCCTGAGGCTGTTCCGCGCGCACCGAAGGCTACGCGAGATTCTTCGCGACAATATGCGCCAGAATCAGCGCCTATCCGCCGCCCAGGCGGCGCGCCTCGGCGCAACAGAGCCCGAGAAGTCGAACCGCCATCGAAAGTTCCTGCCGATGAATACCCGCGCCGAGTTTGCCTGCGGCGATTAGCGGATTCTATTTGGCAGATTTTCCGCTAAATCCAAATATCGCGAACATCAGACTCCAAAGCGTCACCGCGTCGCTTCGGTCTCCGCCGATGAGGAAAGAAGGAGCCGTTTGGGGCCACTGACGAAGGGACTGCCGCGTTCGTAGAAACGAAAGAGTCGGTCGGCCGCCCGAGTGATGCCAATGCGCACGGTCGTTGCAACCGGCACGTCCACTGGGGTGTTCTGATGTGCGGTTTTGGGACGCACCAACTCACCAAGCCAAAGCGGCCCGCGCGAAAATAGATCGAGACCATCGAGAGTGCGCTCGATCCCGAAGGCCGCGGCCAGGCGTCCCGGGCCGCGCGTGAGATCAAGCAGCTCCATGCTCTTGCGGTTGCGTTGCATCAGCTCGATTCCTTCCAGAGGTTCCAGCGCGCGAATCAGAACGCCTCCGCCAACGCCGGCGGGCTCGCTCGAAATATTCAGCATGAAGTGCATTCCGTAGTTGAAATAGACGTACACGTGGCCATGGCGGAGAAACAGAGAGCGGTTCCGCGGCGTTGGACCGCGAAAATGATGCCCTGCGGGATCACCTGGCGGATAGGCCTCCGCCTCCACGATCCGCCCGCTAAGCCGTCCCTCTGGCAAATCGTGGACCACGACTTTGCCGATCAGAAAACGCGCGAGCGACAAAGTGGGGCAGGGAAGTTCCGTTCGAGCGAGGCGGCGGAGTTTGAAACGCGCGCGTTCCACGGCTTATGTCGAGCTTACATCCGGCGGCTCGTTGTTAAAAAGCCGCGCGAGTTCCGCATGGTCAATCACGACGGCGGGATCCAACTGAATGGCGTCATAGTATTTCTTCTGAAAGGCGTCGCCCGATTCCGACGGCGCAAACATTTTGCGCGCCAGGGAGATGGCGGTGCGAACATCTTCTGGGGTAACAGGATTTTCACCCGCGAGCGTTTCATCCAGCCGAACGACAAACTCAGAAATATTGTGAAGCCAGCCGAATTGCTGGTGGTCAACCACCAGCCGGAAGAGTTCTCCCACCGTGACTTTGCCGTTGGCGCGCTCGTAGTCTCGGCGCTCCATTTCGAGCAGCGTCTTGTGAACGCGCAGCAGCGCCAGCCGGAGGGCGATCAGCTTCTCACGCGCGCCTCCGTCGTCGTTTTTCCGTGCGAGTGCTCTGGCTTCAGGGGGATTCATGTCGTGTGCCCAGCTTTTATTGTCCGACAGTTTGCGACCAATTTCCAACACAACGCCGGAAAAGGCAGGTGCCCAAACGCGGAATCACCATGAGGTGGGGGGGCCACGGGAATTCGCGCGGAAAACTCCGCGAACCAAGGCCACAAATCAACTATCTAGGAAGAAAAACAGACTTTTCGCGGTGCTCACTCGTGGTAACGCTTTTCCCCGACAGGCAGTGCAAAGGGCAGCCGGTTCTGCGGCGGCGGCAAGGGGCACGTGGCAAACGGCGTGTAAGCACATGGCGGGTTTTCCAGGCGGTTCAAATCGAGCCACAGCTCGCCCGGCTTGTCGACGCCGTGGCTCGGTAAAATGGTGTAAAGAAACCGGCAAGCCTTGTAAGTCGTCGTGGAGCTCGTGGTGTCGCGAAGAATAAAAAAAAGCTGCGTCGCAGCGGGATCTTCGAGAACCGGCTCCAACCTGTAGGTTTTGCCCTCCCAAGCAAATTCCGCAGCGCCCGGAACAGGCTCGGAATAAGTCGTTCCTGCCAGCGTCGCCAGCGTCAGGGACTTCGGCGGATTGTAGGGAATCCATTTCGCCTGTACGCGATATTTTGCATCCGGGTCGTACCAATTCAATCCATGAAATGAGACCAGCGTCGGCGATTTCGAATCTTTCACTCGCAGCGCATAGCGGTCTTCGCGCCGGATGACATACATGTTGAGCGTTCCAATGGTGATGTGGGGAGCATTCCTGTCATTGTCCGCTTCGACGGGCAGAAGCTGTTCCTTTGCTGGAGCATCGGCCACTCGCAAATCCGGCGGAAAGCCACCGCGAGGAGGCAGCAGCTCGACGCTGTTGGCCTGGAGACGCAGAATGCCTAAGTGCGCCGCGCTGTTCCCCTTAAGACGAATCTTGTTGTCGGCCGCAGCCCCGAAGGGGTTTTCGCCGGGCTGTAGCCACTCGAGTCCTGTGAGTGAGAGCCATCCTGCAGGCTTCAAGAGATCGTTGACATGCTCGACGCGCCAAGCAGCCAGTTCATGTTCCCAGTTCCTGTCCTGGGCCAAGGCCGGCGCTGCCACAAGCGCCGAAAGAATCACAAACAAACGCAATTTGTGAGAGAGGCGATTAGTACGCATCGATGAATTATATCGCGGCCAAGCCGGGCGTCCAGTCGTCACCGGGCCTGCTCGTGCTCCAAGGCATTCAACCAAGCATCCGCCGTCCGAACATTATCGTCTTCTTCTACTTGGCGTCGTGAAAGATGATCCCCAAGGTATACCGCGTACCGCAATGCACCCGGCTGACGCCGTGCCGCAAATTAACGCGATAGTACCCGCGCGCCCCTTTCACTGGCCGGTATCGCGTCGCGAAAATAATCGCCTGCCCCTGATTCCCGCGTACCACCTCCGCTTTTGATTGCGCGCGCGGCTGTTGCTCCACCAAAATAAACTCGCCGCCCTGCCAATCGCGCCCCGCTTGCCCCAGCAAGAACACCATCTGCAAAGGAAAACTCACCTCTCCATAAAGATCCTGATGCAGGCAGTTGTAGCCGCCCGCTTCATAGTGCAGCATCAACGGCGTCGGTTTTTTCTGCCCCGCCTGGTGACATATTTTCAAAAACTCGGCGTGCTCGGAAGGATACGGCGTAGGCGCGCTGCATTCGCCGCGCGCCTCAGCCCAGCGATTCGCGACTGTCGCCAGATACGGGTAGGCAGCGGTCCGAAGCCCTCGAACGAGCTGCGGCAACGGATTGTCGAAATACTTGTAATCGCCAATCCCAAAGCGATACCGCTCCATGATGATGTGGCTGCGAAATCGTTTCTCCTCACCGTACAGCGAAACCAATTCCGTGCATTCCTCCGCTGTGAGCAGTGGAGCCGTTACAGCGTACCCTCGCTCGCCGAGCGACGCTTCGACTTCCGCCCAATCCATGGCGTCGACTCTCCCGCGAATCGCCCCGCTTTCCTTCGATTGTTCGAGAACGGTCATAAAGCTCCTCTCAGGCGGCATTAGTGTAAATACCTCATCCGCAACTTACGTCATCGGGAGAATGGAAATCTCTCCGCTTTCGACCATGAAATTATTTTCTGCGTACAAAGCAAACTTTGCGGCATGCCCCGATCTAACCGTAAGCGGCCAGAGCCATCTAATAAAGGGAAATACCAAATCATATCCTCCGCAGGCGGGAGCGTTCTTTCTCGCGCTTCCGTGCCCGGAGAAAACAAAAGGGAGTTGTACATGAAAGCCATGAAGTTTTTCACTCTGTTGGTCGGCAGTTCGTTGTTGTTATCCGCCAGCGCCTTCGCAGGGAATTCCAACAAGAAGACGCTCCATCTCTACGAAAGCGTCACTCTCGAGGGCCAGCAATTGCCGCCCGGAGATTACAGGTTCCAGTGGAGTGGGACGGGACCTGACGTAAAAGTGGATATTCTCAAAGGCAAGGAAACCGTAGCCAGCGTGTCTGCACGAATCGTTGCTGAGCCGGTTTCGAACAAAGTAGACGGCTATTCGGCCACGGCCGGAAAGGACGGCAGCCATTCCCTCACGACGGTTTTCTTCAGCGGAGACAAATACGATCTCCAACTGGGCAGTGCGTCAACCGCGAACACCGACCAAACCACGGATCCCAAAGGCTCGAACTAACGAATCTGGCATTTTAAATTCGGACAGAATCTCGAGATGGGAAAGGGGCCCGAAGAGGGCCCCTTTAGGTCTTTTTTGCAAAAGACGCGATCGATACCTGAACACTAGCTTTGGGAGTCGGGCGCGACGACCTGGTGCGCGCCGTGCCCGTTCTCACCAGCGTGGAATTGCGCAGCCTCCGTCGAACCGGCCAGCGCTGTCGTCGACGACGCGCCCCCGGAAACCACTTGCGCGATTTCATCGAAGTAACCGGTGCCCACAAAACGCTGATGCGTCACGGCGCGGTAACCCAACTCTTGCGCGGCGAATTCTTCCTGTTGCAGTTTCGAATATGCCGTCATGCCGGCCTGCGCATAACCGCGCGCCAGATGGAACATAGACATGTTCAGCGAATGGAATCCGGCCAGCGTGACGAACTGGAATTTGTAGCCCATTTTTCCGAGCTCTTGCTGAAAATTCGCAATGGTCACGTCGTCCAGTTTCTTCTTCCAGTTGAACGACGGCGAACAGTTGTAAGCCAGCAGTTTGCCTGGAAACTTGGTGTGAATCGCGTCCGCGAATTTCCTCGCTTCGTCAAGATCGGGCGTGGACGTCTCGCACCACAGCACGTCGGCATAAGGGGCGTACGCGAGGCCGCGTGCAATGGCAGCGGCGATCCCGCCGTGGAATTGGTAGAACCCTTCGGGCGTGCGCTGGCCGTAAATAAATTCGCGGTCGCGCGGATCGGCGTCGGATAGCAGCAAACCGGCCGAGTTTGCGTCCGTGCGCGCGATTAAAATTGTCGGTACGCCCGAAACATCCGCAGCGAGCCGCGCCGCCGTCAACTTCTCGATGAACTCCCGCGTCGGCACAACCACTTTCCCGCCCAGGTGCCCGCATTTTTTCGCCGAAGAGAGTTGGTCCTCGAAATGAACACCCGCGGCACCCGCTTCAATCATCGATTTCATCAGTTCGTAGGCATTTAGCGAGCCGCCGAACCCCGCTTCCGCATCCGCGACGATGGGGGCGAACCAATATGTTCCACTCGGCTTCCGTTCGGCGGACTCAATTTGATCCGCGCGCAACAGTGCGCGGTTGATCCGCTTTACAAGATTTGGCGCGGAATCGCACGGATACAAACTCTGGTCGGGATAGACGTCGCCGGCCGTGTTCCCGTCCGCCGCCACTTGCCATCCCGAGCCGTAAATGGCTTTCAGCCCCGCTTGCACCATTTCTATCGCCTGATTGCCGGTAATCGCGCCCAGCGCCGGGACGTACGCGTCGCTGTGCATTAGATTCCACAACCGCTCCGCGCCCAGGCGCCCCAGCGTGTACTCGATCCGGATCGTCCCGCGCAGCCGCAGCACGTCATCGTAGGAATACGGGCGCGTGATGCCCGCCCACCGGGGATTGCTGTCCCAGTCCGCGTGCGAATGTTTTGTCTTTCCGTTAGCCTTGTTCGTCCCGTTGGATGACATTTCGATCTCCTTGCGAAAATTGGCGGACCCGAGTTCTGTGTTCGTGCCGTGAAAGAATGGAATCTGCTGGTTTCTAAGCCGGATTGAATTCGCGCCGACGGATCATTTCCTCGCTTAAGTTCCGCGCTTCGCGAAGTGCAGCCGCAGCTTGTGAATCGTTTGCGTTCGCGGGCTCGCCGAGCAACCGCTCGAGCTCTTCGTCAAAAAGCCGGCTGATCAATTCCGGTGAGTGCCCGAGAGGCGCGCCGCTCTCGTCGAGAATCTCCACGCTGCTCGAATGGTTCAAACGCTGTGCGATCATCAGCCGATAGATGCGATCCGTCGCCAGGTCTTCCATGTAACCATCCAGCAAGCTCGCGCCCTTTCCGTTCAAGACGCCGTGGCGATAACGAATGACCGTACGGACGGCCGCTCGTGTGCCGGCCAGGGTGCGCTGGCCCACGCCTGTCGGAACCGGACGCAGATTCGGATGCGAGTCGTGGTCCTGTGGACGAGCGTGGAGCTGATTGGGAGCAGGGAATTGCGCGACGGCAATCGCGTTCTGATCGGGATGGCCGGTCCACGCGCCATCCATCAAGGATGTAGATTCATTCTTCTTATCCTCAGCCAGCACCTTCAAAGCTCGGGCATTGAGTTCAGCATCTTCACGGCTCGGATAAAGCGCGGTCATCCCGCCAATGGCGAGCATTCCGTGCTTGTGGCAGATCTCCGGCATCCATTCGCGCAAATTTTGGAAAAAGGCCACGTTGTGCGGAATCGTGTTGCGGTCCGGCAACACCCACTCCGGATTTTCCAGATGGAAATGAATCAGGCTGGCCATGTAGTCCCAGCGGCCGAGATTCAAACCCAGAATGTGCTCGCGAAGATTCCAGGCGAACTCTTCCATCTGATAAGCCAGCGGATGCGATTCCACCAGTGCCATGCACTTGATCGCGTCCGCCGGAAGACCCTTCGCCCGCGCAATCATCTGAAACAGATCGCGCCACCACAGCGCTTCGTCAGCGGACTCGGATTTCGGTATGTAGAAGCACAACGGATGCCGCAGCGCGCTGAAATCCGCCTGATACGCAACCATGGCCACATCGAAGAGCGACGCAGGCAGCAGTTCGCCTGGCAGAACTCCCGCTTGGTGAATATGCAACCCGCGCGGACGGGTGAAAATCACGGTACTGCTCGGCAAGACCCCCACCGTCTTTTCCCGCTTGCGGTCGAAGTACGTCAATCGCCCGGCAAGCGCTTCGAGAATATGGTGAATGCCGCGCGTCGTGTGTTCCCAAGTGTTGGCGTTGGAATCCTCCAAATCGAGCATTACGCCGGGCGCCCCGGAATTAAGCATCTTCACAACCAGGTCTCGGTCATCGGCCGGCCCGGTCATCTGGTTTCGCTGGTCAGTGCACCACGCTGGCAGTTCGATACGCCACGAATGGGTGGTCCCGACCGACGGCGGCAAGTAGTTCGGCAATTTGCCGGCGTGCGCTTCCGCGAGCGCGCGCTCGCGCTGCGCGACGAGGGCGCGCTGCCGCAGCGTAAGCGCAGCATGCAGTGGCGCCAAAAACTCCAGAAATCCCGCAGGCAGGTCGCGTGCGGCATGGAAGTCCCGTGGTGTGCAATTGACCGGCACAATGCGGTTCGTGAAGGGCAGGGGCGCGCGGGCCGGGTTCGTGTTTGCGCTTGCAGTCGCCATGTTTTTCTCAATCCTCCCGGGTCGGAACTCGAACGGGATTGGGCCACCCAGAAAGATGGGCAATTGGAAGGCCAATGGCCGTTCTCCCCCGTTCTGTAACTGCCATACGATCAAGCACATAGAAGACCTGCCGTGAGCCGTGGAAACGCTGGGAACCACCCCTGGCAGAAAACGACAGGAAATTACACAGCAAGGATGGGTAATTTCCCACGCGCGCCGGGTTGTTCAATAAGCTGAACACGTGTTCACGCTGCGTTCTTTTTCTAGCAAGCTCCCTGAACCCGGCGCAAGTCCTCGTTCAGTATCCTGAACATATATTCTATACTTGGGACCGCGACCCTCTGCGAGACCCTGGAGTCACGCCATGCCAGCTAGCGGTTCCAGCCCGGCCACCGCCGTCGAACGCGCCCTCAACATTCTCGAAAACGTCGCCCAGCGCCCGGACGGCCTCACCAATTCCGAGATCAGCCGCAAACTGGCCATTCCCAAAAGCTCGGCGAGCTACATTCTGCGCACCCTGGAACGCCGCGGGTACCTTCGCCGCGACGCGGAGACAGGCCGCTACAAGCTGGGTCTAAAAATTCTCAGCCTGGGCGGAGACGCGCAGTCGAATCTGGATATCGCGGACCTCGCGCTGCCGTTCATGCGCTCGCTCGTAGAACGCGTGCACTTGACCGCCCACCTGGCCGTCCTGGATCAAGGTGAAGCCGTGTACGTCGAGAAAGTCGAAGCGCCCGGTTTTTTTAAAGTGAATACCTGGGTGGGTCGCAGAATGTATCTGCATTCGACGAGCGTGGGCAAAGCTCTGCTCGCCTGGCTGCCCAAGCAAGAGATGGAAGCCATCGTGCGCCAGCACGGAATGAGGAAACGCACACCGAAAACCATCATCACCATGGCGCGCCTGCTCGCCGATCTCGAGCTCGTGCGCGAGCAAGGCTACGCAGTCGACGACGAAGAGAATAGTCTTGGGGCCAGGTGCCTTGGAGCGCCGATTTCTGACACCGCCGGGAACGTCACGGCCGCGCTTGGTGTCAGCGGCACGCTTACGCAAGTGGATGAAGAAAACCTTCCGAAAATTGTCGAAGCCTTGAAGGAGGCCGCGCGGCGGATTTCCAGGCAATTGACGAGGAGTGGCGCTGCCGGGGCGGCCTAGCGCCGCCCCACCTTTCGCCCAGGAATTACTTGCTGCCGCCCTCGACCTGCAGGTTGTTCTTCACGGAAAAAACGCTTGGGACGCCGTTAGCTCGAAGACCGGCCAGGTTTTTATCCGCTTCGCTGTCCACCACGCCTTCCAGGGTGACGTTTCCATTCTTCACGATGATGTGAATCGAAGACACCGCAGCAAAGCCGTAACGGGATAGACTTGGCTCGCCATAAATGGCGCGGTACAGCGCCCGGCGCAGCTGGTCATCCGTCGGAGAGGGAGGAAGAACTTCAATGTTGTTGACGACCGAGCTGACGCCGGCGACGCTTTTCACCACGGATTCGGCATCCGATTTGATGCTGGGACGAACTACTTGACCTTCCAGGATGACGTTGTCGCCTTCCACCCGGTAGGCCAGATTGTCGAACACGGAATAGTGCGGCAGCATGACCAGCACGTGGCGCACTTCTTTTTTTAGTTCCTGTTGCGACTTGGGCTCGTTCTGGCTCGTGGGTTGGCCCGGCGGCGACGCCGGAGTGTTGGGGGCCACCCCCAGCTGGGCCGCCATCAGCACTGCTACGAGCAGGGCGCGAAATTCCTTTCTCATATTCTCCTCCTTGGAAGGGCTTGAACTACGTCAAATGGTTAGATTCAAGAGGCAATAGCTTAGGTGCGTACCTAATTGACTGTATGCGAATGTTAGCATACAAAATTCCATGTAATCTTTTGCAGATGACCGGGTATTCAGAAATTCTTCACGGGCGAAAGTGCTGGCTAGCTGGCGATGCTTAGAAAGAGAGCGTCCAAGTGTTCATCATCGGACATCGCGGGGCCTCGGGACACGCGCCGGAAAACACGCTGGCGGCCTTCAAGAAGGCGGTTGCCTTGGGAGCGACGTTTATCGAAACGGATTTGCAGCTCTCGCGGGACGCCAGGTTCGTGGCCATCCATGATGACACCCTGGATCGCACCACCAATGGCCAGGGTAAAGTGCACGATCAAACGCTCGCCGGGCTTCGCCGCTTCGACGCGGGTTCGTGGTTCGGAAGCGACTACACCGGAGAGCGCATTCCGACTCTCGAAGAAATTCTGGAATTCTCGAAGAAGAACGACATCGTATTTTATCTGGAGCTGAAGCCCAGCGGCTCCTGGGGCGGGGAACATGCTTTGATCGGCGCGCTGCGCGAGTCCGGCGAAGTGGCGCGCGTCGTGGTGATTTCCTTTGACCACACGATTCTGGCCGGTTTGCGCAAGATTGAGCCGACGCTGATGACCGGCGTGCTGTACGACGGGCAGCTCGCCAATCCTCTTACAACCGCGGTGGATGTGGGCGCGCGGCAATTGGTCGTGCGCGGAGATTTGGTAACGCCGGCGATGATTGTGGAAGCGCGCAAACGCGATTTGCAAGTGGTCTGCTGGACGGTAAATCATCCGGCGCACATCCGGCTGCTCATAGCCGCCGGTGTGGACGGGATCATGAGCGATTATCCGGACCGGTTGGTCGCGGCACTGAAGAAAGACGTGGAGAAGAGTTAGGGCCCGGCGGCCAGATGTTCTCTAAGAGCGGCGAACTGCGAGACGGTAAGTTGCTCGGCGCGCGCGTCGAGACGCAGGTTTTCTCGGGCAAGTGCTTCGCGAACGACCTCCGGTTTCGCCAGCGTTCGCAGATTGTTGACCAGTGTTTTGCGCTTCTGAGCGAAACTCAATTTCACAAAATCCAGAAAAGCTGCTTCGTCCGGGAGCGCCAATTTTGCGCGATCACCCGGAAGGCGCAGAGTTACCAATGCAGAGTCAACTTCGGGTACCGGGCGGAAGGCACTGCGCGGAATGCGCATGACAAATTCCGGACGCGTGTAGAGTTGCGTGACGACCGAGAGATATCCGAACTGCTTGGTCTCGGGCTTGGCTGTGAGACGCAGAGCGACTTCTTCCTGAATGACGACATGAATCTCGTCGATCCTATCCGCGAAAGTGAAAAAATGATGAAGGATCGGCGACGTGATGTAGTACGGCAAATTGCCGTAGAGTCGGATGCGGCGGCCCGCGGCCAGGGCCGCTAGATCGCTTTCCAGGACATCGCCATGGATGACGGTGAGATTCGGAAATCTCTTGGCCAGCTTTCGCAGGCGAGCTAGGAGCAGCGCATCGAGTTCGATCGCGTAAACGGCGGCGCCGGTCGAGGCCAGGCGCTCGGTCATTTCCCCGTGGCCCGCGCCCACTTCAATCCAGCCATAGGTTTGCTCTTGTACCGGCGCCGAATCCACGGCGGGTGACCCGAGAGTTGCGTGCGGCGAAGCGCCGATGGCGCGCGCGATTTGTTCGCGCCAGTCGGTGTCCACGAGAAAATGTTGGCCAAGTCGTTGACGAGCCATGCGCCGAAAGTGTAGCAGGAAGTGCGCTGGCCGGTTCCCGTCGAGTGGTTCTCTCTTGACGGCGAGAATAGGGTCCAGTAGCGTAAAATGATGTGCACCACGCGATCCATCCTGTGCATGTGCCGAAGAAGAGAAAGACGCGAAGAGCCTCCCAGGAGTCGAGTGAACAGAAGAAAGTGAAAATTCTTTTTGTGGCATCGGAAGGGCTGCCGTTTTCGAAGACCGGCGGCCTTGCGGATGTGGTCGAGGCGCTGCCGAGGACCTTGGTAGCGCAGGGCCACGAGGTGGCGGTCGTTTTGCCGCGTTACCGCGGAACCAAAGCGAGCGCCGTGGTGATGCCAAGCCTGACAATTCCGATGGCCAATCGTCTGCGGTTTCCGGCGGTGTTGAATGGCACGGTGATTTCCGGCGTTCGGTATTTTTTTGTGGATGATCCGGCGTATTTTGACCGCGACGGCTTTTACGGTAACAGCGCCGGAGATTTCGCAGACAACGCGGAACGCTACAGCGAATTCTGCCGCGCCGCGATCGAAATCGTGAAGCACGTTTGGCCGGCCGATGTGATTCATTGCCACGACTGGCAGACAGCGCTGGTGCCGGTGCTGTTGCGCAGTTCGTACGGTGACGATCCGACCGTCAATCGCATTCCCGTCGTGTTCACGATTCACAATATGGGCTATCACGGACTTTTTCCGAAGGACGTACTCGAACGAGCAGGAATCCCGCTGCCGCTATACAACCCGGCAAGCCTGGAGTTTTATGGCAGCGTGAACTTCTTGAAGGGCGGTTTGGTTTACTCGGATTATCTTACGACCGTCAGCAAGAGATACGCCCAAGAGATTCAGACGCCGGAATTTGGATACGGCCTCGACGGCGTAGTGCGAAGTCGCGCCGACCGCATGGTCGGAATCTTGAATGGTGTGGATTATTCTGCGTGGAGCCCCGACAAAGACAAGCTGATCCCCATGAAATATTCCGCGAAGGATATGAGCGGAAAACAAGTGTGCAAGCAGGCGCTGCTGGAATTGTTTGGCATTGCGCCGGAGCACGCTGCGCGCCCGGTGATTGGAATCGTATCGCGATTCGCGGATCAAAAAGGTTTCGATTTGATAGCGGAGCAGGCCTTCGAGTTGATGAAAGAAGATGTATCGCTGGTCGTGCTGGGGTCCGGCGATCGCAAGTACGAAGAACTTTTTCAGGCCATGGCAAATACCTTTTCCGGTCGCGCCGGCGTGAAGATCGCTTACGACAACGAGATTGCGCATAAAATCGAAGCTGGCGCAGACATGTTTCTGATGCCGTCGCGGTACGAGCCGTGCGGGTTGAATCAGATCTACAGCTTGAAGTATGGTACCGTGCCGATTGTGCGAGCCACCGGCGGATTGGATGATACTGTCGAGCCGTTCGATCTGGAGCGTGGCACGGGAACGGGCTTCAAGTTCGCGGAATATTCCGGCGCCGCCATGATGTATGCGATCCGGCAAGCCTTGCATCATGCTACCGACGAGCGTATCTGGAGGCGCATCCAATTGAACGGGATGGCCAAAGATTTTTCCTGGAAGGGGCCGGCAGCGGAGTACGCGAAAGTGTACCAAGCGGCGCTGACCCTCCGGGGCGGCGGGCGGGCCGGACGAAACCAAATGTCTGTTACCACATCTAATTGAACTGACGAAGGAGACAGAGACAGCGGCCTCGCGGCAAGCTGTTGAGGACAAACAACATGGCTGAAAATATCAAAGCTGAGAGTATCCAAGCGGTGACGGATGGAAATTTCGAGGCAGAGGTGCTGACGGCCAGTAGTGCGCAGCCCGTGCTGGTGGATTTCTGGGCAGAATGGTGCCGCCCCTGCCACATGCTGGCGCCGACAGTGGCCGAGATCGCGCATGATTACGCCGGCAAGCTTAAGGTGATGAAGCTGAACGTCGATGAAGCCATGAACTCGGCGGCGCGATATAACATTCGCGGAATCCCGACACTGCTGGTGTTCAAGAACGGGCAGATGGTGGAGCAGATTGTGGGCGCGGTACCCAAGGATCAGATTACCAAGGCGCTGGACCGGCATCTGGCGTAATCCGCCAAGGGATGCGTCGCACGAAAAGGTCTGCAAAAAGATAGGAAGATGGGCGGGGCATGTCGTACAGTTGAGTACGGCATGCCCTTCGCTTTTTGCCGCATGGTGCGCGGGCGCGGGAGTTTAGGAGCATAGATTGCCTACTGCGGAGACAGCGGCAACGACGACACGGACGGTGAAACCGGCAGATCATCCGCCCCTGCTGGCGGGAGACCGCGGGCCGATCGCGATGTCGCGTCCTGGGCTACACGAGACAGTGCTGAAGATTTTGAAACCGCTGCCGCGCGGAGTGATTCTGGATTGCCCTGCCGGCGAAGGAGCGTTGGCGCAGGACTTGCTGTCAGAGGGCTTCGATGTGCGATGCTGCGACCTCTACTCGGAGCTGTTCCGCCTGGATGGAGTCGAGATTAAGCGCGGCGATCTGGCGGGCACGCTCCCGTATGCGTCGGGGTCGTTTGACTACATCACCTCTTTGGATGGATTGGAACATATCGATTCGCCGCCTCAGGCGTTTCGGGAATACCGGCGGCTGCTGAAACCGGGCGGCCACCTGATTATCAGCGTACCGAATATCATGAATGTCGAGGAACGGCTGAAGTGGCTGCTGTTCGGCTACACCTCGCATTGCAAGCCCCTTTCCGACCAGTCCAAGGCCAAGATTCACTATGATTGTGCGGGCATGGATGAGATTGCTGTCCACGCTAACCCCATTGGTTACAGCGAACTGCGGTATTACCTCGAGAAAAACGGATTTGCGATTCAGGGTGTTTACCGCGACCGGAAAAAGGGCAATCAGTGGCTGTATTGGCCGCTGGTAGCGTTTATACGGCTGCTGGCGAAGCTGACGCCTGAAAAGCGGCGCAAAGACCGCTGGACGGACGAGCTAGCGTCGGATCCGGTGTTGCTGGGCGGGAATACCATCATCATTCATGCAATCCTGAAATAGCTGGCATTGGAAGCCCGTCCTTCAAACTGCCTCGAAAATGGAGCTAGCTCGTTTTGTCCTCTGGCCAACAATAAAACGAACAAGCTCTGCCCTATGTTTTCCATAAGGGTCGCAACGGAACGCAGCGTATCCTGCACGAAATAAGAAAGGGCGGCCGAGGCTGCCGCAAATCAAAACTCTTCCTAGTAATTAGATTGGGCGGAGGCCGAGTCTGTTCCAGAAACAAATTGGGCCGAGAGCAGGGGCTGCGAAGGGCTCGCGGACGTCAGGGCAGGCCGAGGGCGATGCGAACTTGTTCTTCTATGCGCGCCATGCTGGTGGCCGAGAGGGCGCCGAGCGCAGGATAGCGCAAGAGGCTCTTTTCGACAGTGGTGACCTGATCGCATTTCGCCGAGCAGTCGAAATCCAGGCCGCCTTCTTTCGCCTTAAGAGGAAGGCGCAGACTGAATTTGGGGTGAGCGTTCGCCCTTGGTGGAGTCGACGTACTCGTTGATCTCGGGATCGATCATGAAGCTCTTAGCTAATCTCATAGGTTCGCTCTTAGGAGACATCATATCTCGTTCGTAGGCGTTGGAGAGGGGGGCGTGGCCAGCCCTGGCCAGCCCTCCATGACGAACAAACGGGAGCGAACGGCGGTGACGGCGTGCTTCGAAGGCGCACCCGTGCCTAGAAAGAAGCCGATAAGACAAGAACGACAATGGAATAGAATTGCATGGTGGGACGAGGGAGATGACGACGAAACGGTGCTATTGGGCGACCAGTGAGTTGAATATTCCTTATCACGATGAGGAATGGGGTGTGCCGCTGCATGAGGAGCGCGGGCTGTTTGAGCTTTTGATTTTGGAGGGAGCGCAGGCGGGGTTGAGCTGGGACACGGTTTTGAAGAAGCGGGCGCGGTATCGTGAGGTGTTGGACGGGTTCGCGCCGGAGAAGGTAGCACGGTACGACAAGAAGAAAGTGCGGGAGCTTTTGAAGGATGCGGGGATTATTCGGAACCGCTTGAAGATTGCGGCAACGATTTCAAACGCGCAGGCGTTTTTGAAGGTGAGGAGGAGTTTGGGTCGTTTGATGCCTACATCTGGCGGTTTGTCGGTGGTGCGCCGAAGCAGAATGCTTGGAAGACGCACAAACGTTTGCCCGCGAAGACGGCGGAATCGGATGCCATGAGCAAGGATTTGCAGAAGCGGGGCTTTCGGTTTGTGGGGTCGACAATTTGCTATGCGTTCATGCAGGCGACGGGGATGGTGAACGATCATTTGGTGAACTGTTTCCGGTACGATGCTTTGTCCCGAAAGTAGTGCGACAGTGCTAGATTCCCACTACCGACACCGCCGGTTCTGGGTTCCGGGTGGACTACTGATCGATAGGAACGGCATATGTGGGATCGTCCGGTTTTGATTTGTGAGCCTCCTTGTAGGCGGCCGTTGCGGTTGAAGTATTGCGCAGGCGTTGGTATGCGTACCCTGAGTTCAGCCGATTGCGCTTGAGAGTCGTCGCATGGCGCAGCCAGCGGACGGCTTCCTCTTGGTGGTTTGCGAGCAAAGCCTTGTGGCCCAGCTGCTCCTCCTCGAAACCGGCTCTGGCAGATCTGGGCTGAGGCGTGACCGTCCAAGCGTCGATCCCCAGGCCAGATGCAAACGAGGCACCGGCCGTTGAGGCCAAAAGTGAACGATGGCTGGGCATTGTTAATGCCAAGCCGACGAGAATTCCGAGAGCGGCGCCGGTACCATGAGCGCTGTTGGCAACGACAAATGTGTGCGTCAGCTTGGTTAACGCGAATAGTCACGATAGATTAAACGCGTTTGGAGCCAAGTACTAACCGCGAACGAATGATAGGTTGCTTGCGTTGAGAACGCGGCGAGTTTACGATAACAACCTGCCGTTCTTGATGCTTTCCAGAGCAGTAAACGTGAAGTGATCGTTGAGCCGCTGAAGTGTGGTTTGCGTGTTGAGGAGAAGTCCTGCATGAAATCGGTGGTGGTGGTGGGCGCTCAGTGGGGGGACGAGGGGAAGGGCAAGGTGGTGGATTACCTTGCGGGATCGTTTGACTATATTGCGCGGGTGGCGGGTGGGCACAATGCGGGGCACACCGTCATTATTGGGAAGGATCGGTATGTGCTGCAGTTGATTCCTTGCGGGATTTTGCGGCCTCGGCAGCAGGCTGTGATTGGGACGGGTGTAGTGGTTGATCCGGCGGCTCTGGTGGCGGAGATCGAGACACTGGCCAAGGCGGGGATCGATGTGAAGGGGCGGTTGCACATCAGCAATCGGGCTCATTTGATTTTTCCGTATCACCGCGAGTTGGATAAGGCCGCCGAGGGGGCGCGGGGAGCGGACAAGATTGGGACGACTTCACGGGGGATTGGGCCGGCTTACGAGGACAAGATGGCGCGGCGCGGTTTGCGGATGTGCGATTTGTTGGAGCCGGAATTGTTTTGCAAGAAGGCGGCGCGGGTCGTGGCGGAGAAGAACCGGTTAGCGAAGGGTGCTTACGGGGCGGATATTGATTTTTCGCATGAGGTGGAGGCGACTTTGAAGTTGGGCGCGAAGATTCGCGGATATATTTGCGATACGGCGGAATTGGTGAATCGAGCTTTGGATGAAGGAAAGTCAGTCCTTTTTGAGGGCGCGCAAGGGACGATGTTGGATATTGATCATGGGACCTATCCGTATGTGACGTCTTCTAGCGCGATTTCTGGGGGGGCTACTACCGGTGTGGGAGTTCCGCCTACCAAAATCAAGAACGTGTTGGGAATTTCGAAGGCTTATACGACGCGCGTGGGGGGCGGGCCCTTTCCGACGGAAATGCCGGAGTTGGAGGCGCAGGAAGTGCGCAAGCGGGGGAAAGAGTTTGGAGCGGTGACGGGGCGTGCGAGACGGTGCGGTTGGCTAGACTTGATGGTGTTGCGCTACGCGAAGATGATCAACGGGATTGATTCGATGGTGGTGACCAAGCTGGATGTGTTTGATACGCAGCGGGAGATTCAGGTGTGCGTGGGGTATAAGTACAAAGGGAAAGTGTTGAAAGAGATGCCGGCGCTAGCGGAGGAGTACGAACAAGTGGTGCCGGAGTACAAAACGTTGCCGGGTTGGTGCGAGACGACCTATGGCGTCAAAGACGGGGCGAAATTGCCGAAGGCGGCTCTGGATTATTTGCGGTTTATCGGGGATTTTTTGCAGCTGGAGATTGGGATGATTTCGACAGGGCCGGAGCGGGATGCGACCATTGTCCCGGCGGGAACTTTATTAGCTCGGTGGCTGTAACGAATAGGTCCGAGATGGGGCGCGTGGGGCTTTTGACACAGAGTTCACCGAGGGCACAGAGAAGAGTTAAGAGAAGTCCTCGAGAAATAGCTACCGATGCTCACCTATGAGCAAGCACGGCAAGAAGTCATCAAACAATTAACCGAGAAGAAAGGTCCGCGCGCGACGGAACAGGTGCGCGTGGGGGATGCGCTGGGGTACGTGTTGGCGCAAGAGGTGAAGACGGACCGGGAGTATCCGCCGTTTAACCGCGCTACGCGGGATGGGTATGCGGTTTTTGCGGCGGATGTGAAGGCCGGAGTTACGCTGAAGTGCACGGGGGAGATTAAGGCGGGGGATCGCGTTAGTAAGGAGTTGTGGGCGGAGACTTGTGTGCAGATCATGACTGGAGCCGCCGTGCCTTCGGGTGCGGACGCTGTGGTGATGATCGAGCACACCGTGCGCGATGGGGATGAAGTGCGATTCGAACGGGCGGCTGTGACGGGGCAGAATTTTGTGCCGCGGGGGAGCGAGGCTCGTGCGGGGCAGATGCTTTTGACGCCGGGGATGCGACTGGGCTACGCAGAGCTGGCGCTGGCGGCGCAGGTGGGGGCGGCGGAGTTGAAGTGCGCGCAGAAGCCGCGGGTGGCGATTCTTTCTACGGGCGATGAGATTGTGCCGGTGGACAGCATTCCGGGGCGATTTCAGATTCGAAATAGTAACAGCGTGTCGCTCGCGGCGCAGGTGCGGTTGGCGGGAGGTAAACCCGTCTTGCTGGGGAACGCGATGGACCGAGAAGATGATTTGTCGGCGAAGATCCGGCGCGGGCTGCAGGAAGATTTGTTGGTTCTCTCGGGCGGAGTTTCGATGGGGAAGTACGATTTGGTCGAGAAAGTGATGCGGGAGATGGAGACGGAATTTTATTTTGATGCCGTGGCGATTCGGCCGGGGAAGCCGGCGGTGTTTGGAAAATGCAGGGAGAAATTCGTGTTTGGTTTGCCGGGGAATCCGGTGTCGACGATGGTAACGTTCGAATTGTTTGTGACGCCGGCGGTGGATTTGTTGAGTGGCGCGGAGGCGAGAGACCTGCTGCTGCTGGATGCGCGGTTGGGCGAGGCTTTGGACGAGAAGCCCGGGGTGACGCATTTTTTGCCGGCGCGGATGGAGGGCCAGGGAGCGAATCGGGAGGTTGTGGCGGTGAAGTGGCAGGGATCGGGTGATATCGCCGCGCTGGCTCGGTCGAATTGCTTTGTTGTGGTGCCGGCGGAGAAGGAAAAAATTGAGGTGGGTGAGAGAGTCGAAGTGATGGTGCGAAGGGATTTGATTTGATGCGAGCGAGAAAGAGGCCAGAAAAAGATGAAGAAAAGGCTCTACGCAGAGGTCCGCGAGGCACCCAGGTCACAGAGAAGAAGAGCCGGCAGGTGGATTGAGGGATTGGGGAAGCTGTCACATTACGGGGCGCGCGGCGAGGTACGGATGGTGGACGTGTCGGAGAAGGCGGTGACGACACGAACGGCGGTGGCCGAGGGGTTTGTGAGCATGAAGCCCGGCGTGGTGCGGGCCGTGAGACGGCTGAGGAATCCCAAGGGGAATCCCTTGGAAGTGGCTCGGATTGCTGGGATTGCGGCGGCGAAGAGGACGGCGGAGTGGATACCTCTTTGTCATCCGCTGGCGCTGACGCACATTGATGTGACTGCGCGGCTGTGCCAAAATGGCGTGGAAGTTCGCTCCGAAGTTACGGCGACAGCTCAGACTGGGGTGGAGATGGAAGCCCTTGTTGCCGTTACTGCTGCGGCCCTCACGGTCTACGACATGTGTAAAGCTCTGGATAAAGGGATGGAAATCAGCGGGATTGTTCTCGTCGAGAAGACTGGCGGGAAGAGCGGGGACTATTTTCGCGGGGCGAGCGTCGCGGGTCATCACGAGAACAATCACAAAAAAACAACCCGGAGCCGGGGTCGATGAGCGCAGCCAGCGGAAAAAGCGTCAAATTGTTGGTGGCGGACGACAATCCGTTGGTGCGGGACTTGGTCGTCAAGGGGATGGAGCCCTATTGCGACGTCGAAACCGCTTCGGACGGTGCCGATGCGCTGCTGAAGGTCATTGACACACCACCGGACGTGATTCTCTGCGATTACAAAATGCCCGGTTTGGACGGACGGCAGCTTTTCGAAAAGCTGCATGGGCGCGAGACGACGAGGCACATTCCGTTTTTGTTCATGGCGAGCCGGGCGGATATTGAAGAGAGGCTGCGGCCGTTGGTGGATGGAGTCGAGGATTTTGTCACCAAGCCGTTTCTGATAAAGGATTTGGTGAGGATTGCCAAGAAAGTCGTGGACCGGTTGCACCTGGAGAAATTGCAGAAGCGCGCCTCGCGGCCGGGCGTGATTCAAGGGCGGCTCGAAGAGATGAGCATGATTGATTTGATGCAGTCACTGGAGATGGGGCAGAAGTCGTGCCGGCTGGTCGTGAATCACGACGGCGAGCAGGGCGAGCTGTTTTTTGCTAACGGGCAGTGCCGCGACGCAAAGATTGGAAAAGTCGAAGGGGATAACGCGGTGTACCACGTAGTGCTTTGGACCGCTGGTGAGTTTGAGATTGATTTTAATGCGGCAAATGCTTCGACGCGCACGACAACGACGCGGAATACTACCGGACTTTTGATGGAAGCAATGCGGCTAATGGACGAAGCGAGTCGCGACCCTGTCGAAACGAAGCAGCCTGCCTGATGCGCGTCGCAGTGCTCACTATCAGCGATACCGTAGCGAGAGGGGAACGCGAGGATTTGTCTGGGCCCGCCGTAGTCGCAGTGTGTCGGGGATTGGGTTGGGAAGTGACTGCGGTGCTTCGCGTTTCGGATGATCCGGCGAACATTCGCGAGCAGTTGCGTGAATTGGCGGACTCTGGGCGGGTGGAGGTGATTCTGACGACGGGCGGGACGGGGATTGGGCCCCGGGACAATACTCCGGAGTCGACCGAGGCGGTCGCGGACCGGATTGTGCCAGGGATCGGGGAAGAGATGCGGCGCCGAGGGGCGGAGTTGACGCCTACAGCGGTGCTTTCTCGCGGGATGGCGGCGGTTCGAACGAAGACCTTAATTGTCAATCTGCCGGGGAGTCCTAAGGGCGCGGCGGAGTCGTTGGATGCAGTGGCGCATCTCTTGCCGCATGCGGTGCACGTCTTGCACGGGGCGCGACACGATTAATTTTTCTACTGCTTCGCGCGCGGAATGACCGGCAAGACGATTCGAGAAGAGTGTTCAGCATTGTGGTAGATGCGGATGTGGCAGAGCTGTGTTTCGGAAGAGGTGATTTCGGATTTGCCGGTCTGGAGATTTCGCGAAAAATGGGGTGAAAAGGCGGCGGAGATTTGCACACGGATGCGATGACCTGAACGAAAGACGTTGCTGGTGAGCATGCGATCAAGAGTAAGGTGATAGATCTTGCCCGGCGTGAGCAGTTCGGGTTTTAGCGAGCGGTTGCGGTAGCTGGCGCGGAGAACGTCGAGGCCGGGACTCATGAGATTGAAGGCGGTGCCGTCGGGAGCGACGTCGAGGAGGCGCACCCAAAGATCGAAGTCGGGAACGTCGGTGGAGACGAAGATTTCCGCGCGAATGGGGCCGGTGAGTTCGGTGTCGGTCCGGAGAGGCATCGCGTCGAAGACGAGCACATCGTCGCGGCCCGCAAACGCGCGATAGTCATGCGCGCCGTATTCGGTGTAGGGATCGCTTAGCGGATGCGCTGGGTCGGAGACGAACTCGGAGGTCCGAGCGGAGGGGACGAGCAAGGAAGAATTCAGCGTGCCGATACGGGAGGCGCCTCTCGATGCATTCAAGTAATAGGAAGTTTCTTTCGCGCGGGCGAGAGGCCAAGAATCTTCGTCGCGCCAGGCGTTGTCTCCCATAACGAAAAGACGGACAGGTTTTTCGCGGTCAACGCTGTTGTTGACGTTCTGAAGATAGTGGTCCATCCAGCGGAGGATTAGTTCATCGTAGTCGATAGGAGCGGCGGGACCGAAGTCACGCTCGCCGGACTTGGATTCGTTCTGGCCACCGTGGGTCCATGGTCCGATCAAGGTGTGCGTGCGGGGATCTTTTTCGGTGTGGCGAGCGGCGAGCAGGCCGTTGAAATTCGTCGTTGCGCCATCGGGACCGTAGGCTTCATCGTACCAACCAGAAAAATTCAGAACTGCCGCGTGCACCCGGTCGTATTTGTTGCGCAGCTCCGCCCAGTCCCACCACGAATCAGCTGGCGGATGCGCAAGCCACTCGTAGTAGAAGGGCGCGACCTGCTTCAAGTCGGGGAGATCGCGGAGCGGCAGGAAGTTCTGCAAGCGTTCGTGATCTTGCTTCCAGGATGCGGCGGCTTCTTTGTGCGTTTGCGGGCCGGACAGACTCTTACGTCGACGGGCGTCGGGGGCGATGTTGAACCAAATCCAGTCGAGCCATGAACCATCGAAGACGCCGCCCGAATAGAAGAAATTGCGCGGCGTGGAGAAGGTCATGGCAGGAACCATGGCTTTGAGATGCGGTGGATTCTCGACCGCGGCGAGCCATTGGACAGCGCCGGGGTAGGAAAGGCCGAAGGTGCCGACGTTTCCGTCTGACCAGGGTTGGCGAGCGGCCCATTCGATAGTGTCGTAGCCGTCCCGGCCTTCGTTTTGATACGGAGAGAAATCGCCGTCGGAGGCGTAGCGTCCGCGGACATCTTGAATGACTATGGCATAGCCGCGCGCCACAGCTTTTTCGAACGAGGAGCCTTCTTTCAGGGCGAACTGCTTGCCGTAAGGCGTGCGGTATACGAGTGTGGGGAAGCGGCCGGTGGCGCTGGGGAGAACAATGTCTGCGCGCAGGACAACATCATCGCGCATAGGGACGGCGAGGTCTTTAGTGACGTTGAAAGAGGTTGACGGTTTTGCTGCTCGCTGAGACGTGCCTCGGAAGAACGGCAGAGCGCTTGCGAGCAGAAAAACGATAGTCGCCAGAAAATAGGAACGGCGCAAGTATGGTCACCTACCGCGGTTGGATAGTAACGCTACGCGGACGGCATTGTACTCGAAGATGGCGTGAAACAGCGGTTGACGCCGATGGGCGTGTCGTCAACAATGTTTGGACTATGGCGCAAAAGCTTACGGACAAAAAATTGGCGGTATTGGGGACGGGCAAGCTCGGCGGGATTTTGCTGCGGGCGTACCTGAAGCAGGGGTTGTTTTCGCCGAAGCGCGTGACGGCCACCGTAAAGCATGCCGAGAAGGCTGCGGCTTTGGCGAAAGAACTTGGCGTTGGCGTGAGCACGGAGAACCGGAAAGCCGTGCATGGCGCGGACATTGTGCTGTTGGGCGTGAAGCCGCAGGTGGTGGGCGAAGTGTTGAAGGAAATTGCGCCGGAGCTCGGCGAAAAAACGCTGGTGATTTCCGTGGCGGCTTCTGTCCCGACGAACTACATCGAGCAACACGTGGGTGCCAACGTGCCGGTGGTGCGAGCCATGCCCAACACCTGTTCTGCGGTGGGTTGCGGGATGACGGGGATTTGCCGCGGGACGCACGCGGGCGCGGAACACCTAGAGACGGCGCGGGCCATGTTCGACGCGGTGGGACGGACGGTTGTTGTTGATGAGAAGAATATGGATGCGGTGACCGGGCTTTCTGCGAGCGGGCCGGCGTTTGCCTATATTATTTTGGAGTCATTCGCGGAGGCCGGCGTGAAAGTGGGTTTGCCGCGCGATGTGTCGACGCTGCTTGCGGCCCAGATGATGAAGGGCGCAGCCAGCGTGGTCCTGGAGACGGGGGATCATCCGGCGCTTTTGAAGGATGCGGTGACGACACCGGCAGGCTGCACGATTGACGGAATCCTTGAACTCGAAGAAGGCAAGCTGCGCGTGACGTTGATCAAAGCCGTGGTCAAGGCCACGCACCGGGCAGGAGAATTGCTGTTCGAAAAATAGCGCCAATAGTTGTTCCGTCGCCGCTTCACGAGCGGCCTTGGTTTTCCTGGCGAGAAAATCCTTCCGAATGATTCATACACTTATCAATGTGATGCGCGGGTTTCTCAGCCGAGATGGAGTGCTCATCCTCCCGGAGATGGAATTGGCGTTGTTCGCTTGTGGGATTCTGCTGATCGACCGGTGGCTTGCGGTGAATGAGAAGCACTGGAATGCGTTGCTTGCGCTGGCGGGGACGGCCTTCAGCGGATTCACCCTGAATGCGCAGCACGGGAAGATGCAGGCGCTCCGGGAGGTGAATCCCGAGTCGCCGGGACTTCTGGGGCTTCACCAGAGCGTACTGGTCGATCCGTTCTTTCTTTTTTTCGCGACGCTATTTCTGGCGGCCACCGCGCTGATCATTTTGCTTTCGGTACGCTACCTCGAGACCGAAGAGCATGGGCACGGAGCCTACTACGCGCTGCTTTTGTTCGCCTGTATGGGCATGATGGTGATGGTTTCCGGGGTCGATGTGATCGTTGTACTGTTAGGGATCGAGGTTATGGGGCTGAGCTGTTTCTTGTCGGCGGGACTTTCGCGGAGCGAGCCGCGTGAACCAGGGGCGGCGCGAAGTTACGGTTTTCTGTGGGCGTGCAGTTCGTTTGCCCTGGCAGGTGGTTTTCTGATGCTTTACAGGCTCTTTCAAACGACGAATCTCGGGCGAGTTGGAGCGCTCCTCGAAGTGCGTGTGGATAATGGCATGCCATTCGGCGGGCTTACGGCCTGGCCGGCGTCGCTGGCGCTCGTTTTGCTTGCCGCTGGAGCATTCTTTTTGATCGATGCCGGGCTGTTTCATTGGTTCGCGCCGGGCATCTGTGGATCGGCACGAACGCCGATTGCTGGGTACTTGAACGTGGCCGCGAAGACGGCGGGCTTTGCCCTGCTGCTGAGGTTTTTTTCTTTTTTGTTTGTATTCGCGCACCAGAAATGGATTCACGTGTGGGGCGGCGCGGCGATCGTGTCGCTTCTTTGGGGAAACATTCTTGCGTTGCGGCAGACCAAGGTCGGGAGACTACTCGCGTATGGATCCGTTGCTCAGACGGGATTTATTTTGCTTGGCTTGGTCGCGGGGAATGAGGCTGGCTTTAGCGGAATGATGTACTACCTGGGTATCTACGTTTTTATGACGGCGGGCGCGTTTGGAATACTGATCGTGCTGCAGCGGCGCGGAAGTGACGCCATAGAATTGCGCGATCTGGACGGCTTGTATCGACGCAGCCCCGCTGCGGCTCTGCTCTTGCTCATTTTTATGATGTCGCTCGCGGGAATACCACCGACGGCGGGTTTCCTTGCCAAGTATTACATCGTCAAAGCACTGATGGCAGCACCGCATCCTGAACTCGCGGCGTTTGCAGTCGTCAATGCGCTGTTCGCGGTGTACTACTACGGCCGCATCGTTGCGCATGCATGGAAAAGGCCGGGTGCAGACACACTGCTGTTCGAAGCGCCGACACTGACGATTAGCAGCGGCCAGACCGTTGCGCTGACGGCGACCGTGTTTGTGTCACTCGCGGCGGGGTTGTATCCTGAACCCTTCCTGCGCCTGGCGCGCTATGCCTTTGGACAATAATCTTGGACAACAATTCAAACAAGACGGACTCCGTGCCTCCCGCCGGGCAAAAAGGGAAGGGTTTCGGCACACAGTTTGGCATGGCCATGGAGCTCCCGTTCGTGCTCTTCGGCGCGATCGCCGTCGGTGGCCTGCTGGGCTATTTTCTCGACCACTGGCTGCACACCAAGTTCATCTTCCTGTTTATTTTCGGCGGCCTGGGATTTTTCGCTGGATTGCGCGACATCCTGCGGCGGCTTCCCGGCTGACGGTGATGGAAGGGGTTGACCAATCCACCGCCGGCGGGAATGCAGCGGCAGACGTTGCTGTTTTCGCGCGCACGGAGCAGCGAATCGCGTGGTTGACGCTGGTTCTTGGCGGAGCAACCGCGATCATCGTCGCACTCCTGCGCCGACGGGCGTGGGCGGCAGGCCTGGCGATCGGGACAGTGCTTGCGTGGCTGAATTTCCGTTGGCTGAAGCGCGGGCTGGATGCCCTGGTAGCGGTCTCCACAGCGCAAGAAGGGCTTGCCAAGCCGCGAATTCCATTTGGAACGTGGTTCCGCCTGATGTTCCGCTACGGCTTGATCGCCTTCTGCGTGTATGTTATTTTTGAGTATCTGAAAGTTCCCCTTGCGAGCATGGTAGTGGGCTTGTGTGCTTTAGGAGCCGCGACGATTGCGGCGAGTGTGTACGAAATTCTGCGTCCTACGGAATAGGGAATGGAACATCACGTAAGCTGGCTGACACATCTTGTAAATCAGATCCTGGGAGCGCCAGCACTGGCGCTGCTAAAGGCGCTGCATATCAAGCCTAGCTATCCCGACACGCCCATCCCCGAGCATGTGGTGATGGCGCTGACAGTGCTAGTTGTGGGTACAGTGCTGGCGCTTTTACTGAGAGCGCGCTTGTCGGTCGAGCGGCCTGGAGCTTCGCAACAGATCGCCGAGCTGTTGCTGACGAACCCGATGGGGTTCGGAATCAACGATGTGCTCGAAGAGAACGCCGGCCATCACTGGCAAAACTACGTTCCGATGGTCGGAAGCGTTGCGCTATTCATTTTGCTGGCGAATCTCTTTGGTGCGTTTCCGTTTTTGAGCGCGCCCACGGCAAATGTGACCGTTCCGCTGGCCTGCGCGATCATTACGTTTGTCTATTTCAACTGGCAGGGACTGAAGCACCACGGTCCGGCGGGATACGCGAAGCACTTTTCCGGGCCGGTGGCATGGCTCTCTCCGCTGATGTTCCCGGTGGAAATCATCAGCACCACCGCGCGTTTGCTATCACTGACGGTGCGTCTCTGGGCCAACATTTTTGCCAGTGATTTGATTTATGGATTGTTTCTGGGCTTGTTTACCGGACTCGCCGTCTGGGCCGGGACGAAGTCCGCGATTGCCGGCATTGTGTTGGGTGTGTTCCCGGCTCTGGCTCCCATCGCTTTTATTATCCTGCACGTGTTCGTATCCGTCGTGCAGACCTACGTTTTCGCCATTCTGCCTGCCGTTTATATCGGTTTGGCCACTGCGGACGAGCACTAAACGATTTTGTTGAGCCGCTCCAGCGTGAGCCCGACTGCACGGTGTCCGGGAACCACCTACTGGCGGCTAATTCATGAGGAGGAAGTTATGAAGAAAGCAGCAGTTGTTTTGATTGCGCTTGTCGCGGTGCTGTTGATTGCACCCGCGGCGTTCGCGCAAACAGCACCAGAAGCGGCGAAGCCGCCAATCAACCCGACCACGCTTGTGATCGCGGTGGGATTTGGTGTGGCCGTCGCGGCCTTCGGCGGAGGTTTGGGGCAGGGCCGGATAGCGGCCGCGGCCTGCGAAGGCATTGCACGCAATCCGGGAGCGGCTGGTGGTGTTCGTGCAGCCATGATTCTCGGTCTCGTGTTCGTCGAAACGCTTACGCTTTTCACGTTTGCGCTGGGATTCCTCCTCTACTCGAAGCTGTAATCAGGAAAATCGCGGAATTGAAACGGCCCGGAGGCGAAAGCTTCCGGGCCGTTTTTAGTTGGGCAAGCATTCTTCCCCGATGGTTCTTTAACTGCTTACGATCTCCTAGGGAGGCGTTGGGCAGGTACCTACAAGTGGAATTGTGTCCGCTGGCGGACACTCGCGTGGCTTGACTTCCATAACATCGATTGCGTAAATCGGGAGGAGGAAACCTTTATGAAAGCGTCCGCTCGGAAGCGGTTCTTACTCGGGCTTGTTATAGCGCTCTTGCCGGACGTTGGCGCGTCCCGGGCAGTGCCAGGACGAACGCCTCTTGTCGAAAAGGTTTACGTTGGCGTTGACGGGAGTGTGCATATCGTCGAGACCGGGCGAGGCGACAAGCCTGTTCCCAAAGAGAAAGATCAAGTTGGCAGCGGCGAATTGCGAATCGCAGACGACCAGAAGACGGTGGGATGGCTGGCAGAATATGAAAATTGCTGTACGTCCTATACCATCCCGCTAAAGCTGGTAATTTACCGAGACGGCAAGGTCCGGCAGCGCCTCGGCGACGGAATGATGATTTACGACTGGAGGTTTTGGGAAGGCGGAACGCAAGCCGCATTTTGCAGCGGGACCGTGCACGGCGATTCGGGAGGGCACTGCGAGTTGCACGACGCCAGCAGCGGGCGGATTCTGGATACAGTCGATGGACACCTGGATAACGATTGTCCCAAGTGGGCCACAGGAATGAGTAACTAGCCGCGCACCTGGTCTCGCTAGCGATTATTGAGGAGATTGGCCTGGAGCAAGTAATTCAAAGTTCTGCTAGGCAAGAGTCCGAGGAAGATGGTGCCGAAGGCGGCGATGGCTAGAACCACGTTGACAGACAGGGGGAAGCGCGCGGGCAAGGTGGCGGCAACTTCCGCGCTCGGTTCGCGCATGTACATGATCACGATAAGGCGGATGTAGTAGTAGGCGCCGATGACACTGTTGATGGCCATGATCACGGCTAGCCAGATGAGGTGCGAATCGACGGCGGCTTTGAAAATGTAGAACTTGCCGAGGAAACCGGCCGTGACGGGAAGGCCGAGAAGCGAAAGCAAGAAAAGCGAGAGGACCGCCGCGACTACCGGTTGACGTTCGCCGAGACCGGCGTAGTCGTCTATCGAGAGGTGTTTTTCGCCGGCGCCGCCAAACTGCGAAACGATGGTGAAAGCGCCGACTTTTACCAAAGCATAGGTCAGCAGATAAAACAGGACTGCGGCGTAGGCCGGGCTCGCGCCGATTTCCGTATCCGCGAGATTCGTGACGGCGGCAAAGGCCACCAGGATGTAGCCTGCGTGGGCGATCGAGCTGTACGCCAGGAGGCGCTTGACGTTTGTTTGCAGCAGTGCGCCGAGATTGCCCGCGAACATGGTAAGGACCGCGAGAATCCAGAACGCCCAGAACCAGAATTGTGTGGCGGCGTGAACGTCGGCAAAGATGCGCAGGAGGAGGGCGAAGGCCGCGGCTTTCGGTCCGGCGGAGAAGAGCGCGGTGACAGGCGTCGGGGCGCCTTCGTACACGTCCGGCGTCCAGATCTGGAAGGGTGCAGCGGCAACTTTGAAGCCCAGGCCGATGAGGATCAGCGCCAAGCCAAGCTTCAGCATGGTGCTGGTGGGGTCGGCGGCATCCATTCGCAGGAGATTGGTGGTGCCGGTGACGCCGTAGACCAGCGCGATGCCGTACAGAAAAAAGGCTGTGGCGAACGAGCCGAGAAGGAAATACTTCATCGAGGATTCGCCGGACTTGAGCGTGTCGCGGCGGTAGCCCGCGAGGATGTAGCTGGAGATGGAACTCAACTCGAGACCGATAAACGCGGTGAGCAGCTCCTGCGCCGAGGCTAGCACGCCCATTCCGGCGGTGGCGAAAAGGACGAGAGCGTAGAATTCCGCGTCGGCCAGGCGTTCGCGATCAAGGTACGGAGCCGCAGCGAGAATGACGAGTACGGCGACCAGCCCTACGAGATGACTGAAAAAGATGCTGAACGGATCGGCGGCGACCAGGCCGGAGAAAGCGGAGCCCGGGTTGTGGACCGCATAGAAGTTGCCGCAGATTCCGAGCAGTGCCCCGGCAACGGCGACAGACGTCAAGACGCGGCGGCTCTCGACGAAGGGCTGGAGCAGCATGAGGAGCGCGCCAAAGCTGCACCAAATCAGTTCCGGCAATACGCGGAGTAAATCTGCGGAGCTGGGGAACGCGGACATTTAGCGGGTTCCGGGCCTTTCCAATGAGTTTTGTTTCGGAATGGCGCTCGCCGAACCGCTAGTTTGCTGGCCAACTTCGGGCGTGGCCTCGAGAGGTGTCCGCGCGTCATAGGCGCGGTGCGGGCGAGTCATTTGTTCGATCACGGACTGGCTGGCTGCGGCCGTGCGGCCGGTGATGAAAACCGAACCGATGCCCATCCAGAGAGTGATCACGGCCACAGTAACGAGAATCCATCGCTCGCGGGCGGAAACGTCCGCAAGCGTGCGGTTTTTCTCGACGGTAATTTCCCCGAAGAAGACCCGCTGGTAGGACCACAGCAGGTAGCACGCGGAAAGGATGACGCCGGTGGCGGCCCAGGCAGCCCAGTTCCAGTGCGCCTGATAGGTGCCCAGCAAAATCAGAAACTCGCCGACGAAGCCGTTGAGCATGGGCAAGCCGAGCGAAGAGAGCGCGACAAACAAGAAGAAGGCTGCGAGGCGCGGCATGGGGGTTGCAAGACCTCCGAACTGAGACATTTCGAAGGTGTGGCGCCGGTCATAAAGCATGCCGACGAGCAAGAAGAGTCCGCCGGTGGAGATGCCGTGGGCGAGCATCTGGAAGACGGCGCCCTGCACAGAAATGACTTGGAAAGCGAAGATGCCAAGCACGACGAAACCGAGGTGGCTGACGCTGGAATAAGCAACCAGTTTTTTGAGGTTTGGCTGGACGAGAGCGACGAGAGCGCCGTAAATGATGCCGATGATGGCGAGGACGGCGATGGCCGGCGCGAAACGGTGCGACGCATCCGGGAAGAGCGGCAAGCAGAAACGAATCATGCCATAGGTGCCCATTTTCAGGAGCACGCCTGCGAGCATCACGGAGCCGGCCGTCGGGGCTTCGACGTGCGCGTCTGGCAGCCAAGTGTGGAAGGGGAAGAGCGGGACTTTGATGGCGAAAGCGACGAAGAAGGCCAGGAAGAGAAGTGTTTCTGTGCCGCGAGGCAGAACGAGCGCGCCGTTTTGGAGGGCCTGCTGGATGGATTGCAGGTCGAAGGTGCCGGTGGCGTTGTAGAGCCAGAGGATGCCGACGAGCATTAGGATCGAGCCAGCCATGGTGTAAAGGATGAATTTAACGGCGGCGTAAATGCGGCGGTCGTGGCCCCAGATGCCGATGAGCAGATACATCGGAATCAGCATGACTTCCCAGAAGAGGAAGAAGAGGAAGAGATCGACCGAGAGGAAAACACCCACGACGCCGACTTCCAGAAGCAGGAGGGCGATGAAGAATTCTTTGACGCGCTTCTGGATGCTGTTCCACGAACAGAGAATGGAGACTACCGTGAGAAAAGTCGTCAGGATGACCAGGAAGAGGCTGATGCCGTCAACGCCGAGGTGATAGTTGATATAGGTCTGCGTTAGGGAGCCGTGTGCTCCGAGTGCTATCCAGGGATGAAGCTCCTCAAGCTGGTAGCCGGTGCTGCCGAGAGGCACGCCTCGGAGGAGCCACCAGAGCGAGAGTATAAATTCGGCGAGAGAGACGGCAAACGCGAGGCGGCGAATCCATTCGTGATCATTGCTGCGAAGAAGGAGTAACGCTAGCGCACCGATAGCGGGCAGGAAGATCAGAATCGAGAGCAAGGGGCCGGCGGGCATTAGCGCACCATCCCGATGACTGGCCTGGATGCCGGCCAGAAAAAGATGACGGCGATGACCACGAGCGCGCCGATGACGACCCAGACGGCGTAGCTGCGGGTGTTGCCGGACTGTGTATGACGGACCGTGTCGCCGATGCTAGTAGCGCCGCTGGCGATGCCGTTTACCGTGCCGTCGATGGCGGCTACGTCGACGAATTTCCAGAGAACGTTTGTCGAAATCCACATCAGCGGCTTGATGATCACCGCGGCGTAGAACTCATCGACGTAGTACTTGTTCAGAATAGTGTTGTACACAGGCCGCATGGACTTGGCGATTTGTTCCGGCTTGCCAGGCTGGCGGACGTAGAGCCAATAAGCCACGCCGAGGCCGATAAGCGCTGAAGTGACGGCGACGATGGCGAGAATAATTTCGAGCTGGTGCGCGGCCGCTTCGTTTACGGCTTCCGCGCCTTGCGCCGAGGCGAAAACGGGCGCGAGAAAGCTCGTGAAATAGTCGGGGCCGCCCCACAGCGCGGGCGCGGCAATCCAGCCGCCGATGACGGAGAGTACCGCGAGCACCACCAGCGGGCCGAGCATGCTCCAGGGAGATTCGTGCACATGGACGTGATGCTCGTCATAGCGCGGCTTGCCGTAGAAGGTAAGAAAGATCAGCCGGAACATGTAGAACGAAGTGAGCAGCGCGGTGAGCAAGCCGATGGCGTAGAGCGGATGGCCGCCCGTGATCTGGAATGCGCTGAGCAGGATGGCGTCCTTGCTGAAGAAGCCGGCGAGCGGCGGAATGCCGGCGATGGCCAGCGTGGCGATGAGCATGGTGCGGTAGGTGTATTTGATTTTTTCGCTGAGGCCGCCCATCTTGCGCATGTCCTGCTCGCCGCCCATGGCGTGAATGACGCTGCCCGCCGCAAGGAAAAGAAGCGCTTTGAAGAACGCGTGCGTCATGAGATGGAAGATGCCCGCCGAAAACGCGCCGACGCCGCAGGCCAGGAACATGTAGCCGAGCTGGCTGACGGTGGAGTAAGCGAGGACGCGCTTGATATCGGTCTGAACCAGGCCGATGGTGGCGGCGAAGAAGGCCGTCGCGCAGCCTACGACGGCGACGACGACCATGGCCGTCTCGGAGTGCACGAATAGGATATGCGAGCGGGCCACCACGTAGACGCCCGCGGTGACCATGGTGGCCGCGTGAATCAACGCGCTGACTGGCGTCGGACCTTCCATGGCGTCCGGCAGCCAGACATACAGAGGAAGCTGCGCTGATTTTCCAGTCGCGCCCATGAACAGCAGCAGGCAGGCAATCGTAAAGGTGCCGAATTGCCCCCACGCTTCGTGTCCCCAAGCCGGGTTAGAGGCAGCAGCAAACAGAGTTGTGAAGTCCAGCGTGTGGAAGGTGCGGAAAAGCAGGAACATTCCCAGCATGAAGCCGAAGTCGCCAATGCGATTGACGATGAACGCTTTTTTGCCTGCGTCGGAGGCCGACTTTTTCAGAAAATAGAAACCGATCAGCAGGTAGCTGCACAAGCCCACACCTTCCCATCCGACGAAGAGCAGCACGTAGTTCGCCGCCAGCACCAGAATGAGCATGAAGAACATAAACAGGTTCAGGTAGGAGAAAAAGCGATAGTAGCCGCTCTCATGCGCCATGTAGCCGGTTGCGTAGATGTGAATGAGAAAACCGACGCCGGTGACGACCAGCACCATGACGACGGTGAGCTGATCCATTTGCAAGTCAAAACCCGCGGTGAAAGCGCCCGCCGAAATCCAGTCGAAGAAATGTTTGCGAAAGAGAACTTGCCCGCCGGCGAAAAATTCACGGATTGCTTCGAGCGCGAAGAGAAAAGAAAGGCCAGTCGCGCCAAGCGCAACGCTGTTGACGATCTTGTTTGGCCACTTGCCGCCCAGCAGGCCGTTAATGGCCGAGCCAAGCAGCGGCAGCAGCGGAATAATCCACAGATGATCGAGTATGGGCATTAGAGTTTGAGAAAGTCCACGCGCTCGACATTCAGAGACTGGCGGTTCCGCGACATGAGAATAATGATTCCCAACCCGACGGCCGCTTCCGCCGCCGCTACGACGATCACGAACAAAACGAACACTTGGCCATCCGACTGGTGTCTGGCCTGGCTAAAGGCTACAAACGCCAGATTGACCGCGTTCAGCATCAATTCGATGGACATGAAAATCGTGATGACGTTGCGCTTGAAGACAAACGCCACCACGCCGAGGCCGAACAGGACAGCGCTAAGAATCAGGTAGTAGCTCGTCGGGACCATCTTCAGCTTTTCTCCCGCTGCGCGAGAACAATGGCGCCAACTATCGCCACCAGGATAAGGAACGAGGTCAGCTCAAACGGATAAACAAAATCCTTAAAGAGCATGGTCGAAATCTCTTTTGTATTGGCCAGCGTGCCGGACTCGACACCTGCTTGCGCGCTCTCGTTCGAACGCGCAATGGCCGCGGCCAGAAATCCCAGCAGCGCAACGGCCAGCGGAATGCCCGCGACGCCCGCGAGCTTCGAAACATTGGTGCGTTCTTCGACACCCGCATTCAGCAGCATGATGACGAAGACGAAGAGCACCATGATGGCGCCGCCGTAGACGATGATCTGGACGGCAGCAACGAATTCCGAGCCCATCAGGAGGTAAAGTCCAGCGAGCGCGATCATCACTACGATCAGCGAAAGCGCGCTGTGAATCGGATGTCGTTGAATGATGAGGTTCAGCGCGCCCAGCACGGCGAGCGCCGCCAGCACAAAGAAAATGGCGAGCTGCGGCGTCATCGCGCACCCCACATGAGGATGGCGAAGGCGGTGATCACCACGTTGGCGATGGAAACCGGGAGAAGCAATTTCCAGCCAAAGGACATGAGCTGATCATAGCGGAAACGGGGAAGCGTTCCGCGCATCCAGACGTACACGAAAAGAAATACGAAAATCTTCCCGAGCAGCCAGAACGGGCCTTGAATGAACTCGTTCACCGCCGGGAAGGCGATGAGCACAGCGCCCATAGCCGTGATGGCCGCGCCCACGCCAGGAAGAATGATCTTGCCAAAAATCGTTTCGTAGCGGATTCCGTCCCAAATGACCCACAACCCAAACGGAAGCAGAATCACCGACGGCAGATAGTGCGTAAACGTCCAGCTAGCTGGGAAGGGAGACAGCCATCCGCCGAAGAACATGATCGTGCAAAGGCACGATACGGTGATCATGCTGGTATACTCCGCGATAAAAAACATAGCGAATTTGAAGCTGGCATACTCCGTGTGGAAGCCGGCGACGAGTTCGGACTCGGCTTCGGGAAGATCGAACGGGACACGGTTGGTCTCCGCAACCGCGGCGACGAAGAAGCAGAAGAATCCCAGGATTTGTGGCCAAACGTTCCAGCCCAAGATGCCCCGCTCGGGATGGTGCGCTTGCGCGTTGATGATGTCGCGCAAATTGAAACTGCCCGCCAGCAAGAGTACCCCGACAACGGACATCGTCAAGGCCAGCTCGTAGCTCACCATTTGCGCCGAGCTGCGCAGGCCGCCGAGGAGCGGATACTTGCTATTCGAGGACCAGCCCGCCAGCGCGACACCGTAAACGCTGAGCGCGGTAATCGCAAAAAGAGCCAGGATGCCGATATTCAGATCGGCGATGCCCAGGGTAATGTCGCGTCCGCGTATATGGAGAGGCTCGGGTCCGAAGGGAATAATCGCAATGGACGTAAGCGCCAGCGCCAAAGCCATAAGTGGCGCAAGAAAATATGTAAATTTGTCCACGCCCGCAGGCGTCGGATCCTCTTTCAAAAGAAATTTTGCGCCATCTGCCAAGGGCTGCAGCAGCCCGTGCGGCCCGACGCGATGCGGTCCCCAACGCGACTGCATGTGCGCCACCACTTTGCGTTCGAACCACGTGAGATAGGCGTTGACGGTCAGAACGATGAAAAGCAGAAGCGCAATCTTTACAAGATAAATGATGATCGTGGCGTTTGCGTTTAAGAAGGAGATCACGGCTTGGCTTCCGCCTCCGGAAGAGATTCCATCATGGTGCAGAAGCGGCCAAGCGTGCCGCTGGTGAAAAGCGTGTCCTGCGCAGAGCGAATCAAACCGACAGGAACGTCGTAGGGCGCGTGCCCGTTTTTCGCAACATGCACGTGCGTGGCTTCCGCACTGCCCGTCAGCAATCCCGTGGCCTCCACGTCATAACCAGGCACCGCTTTGCGAATTTCTTCAAAGACGCTGGCAGGCGTCTTGTAATGGAAGGCCTTGCCGAGTCCGAGTTTTTCCAGCTGATGCGACAGAATGCGCAGCAGATCGAAGTCGCTCCGCGGACCCATCACTTCAGCGGCTTTGTGAAGAAGCTGAATTTCGCCGGAAGTATTGGTGACGCTGCCTTCTTTTTCATAAGCCGACGCCGCCGGGAAAACAATATCGGCAAGTTTTGCCGTTTCGGTCAAGAACATCTCGTGAACGACGAGCAACTCGAGCTTGCCTCGTCCAAATCCCAGAGTGCCAAAATGCGCCAGGGGATTCGCGCCCATCACGTAGAGCGCTTTGAGCTCCCCATTTTGCGCCGAATCCACCATTTCCGGCGCCGTTTGCCCTGTCTTCGCGGGAAGAACCGCACCCCACAGCCGTTCGAACGCATCGCGCGCGGCGGAATCGACGACCTGCCGATAGCCTGGGAGGCGATCCGGCAGCAGCCCCATGTCCGCAGCTCCCCGCGAATTTGCGTAATCGCCGAGGGCCATGTAGCGGGTCTTGCCCTGCAGCTTTGAGCCGAACGCCACGAGCTCGGCGATGGCCGCGCCCGTCACTTCCGCTCCGAAAACGATGGCCACCTCGGGCTCGGCATCGAGAGCCGCCTTGAGTTGGACAAGTTGCTCAACGAGATCGCTCGGCAGTTGCCCCTCTTCGTGAGCCATCCAGCGAATAGCAGCCGCTTCCTGCCCCCCCGAGACCTTGACGAATTGTGTGGCCTTGCGTTTCAGCTTGATGTCCCGCGTGTTCAAAATAAAAAGCTTCGCGCCAATGTGGCGAATACCTTTGCGAATCTGCCAGGCGGCCAGCGGATTCTGTTCCGTCGGATCGTTGCCTACGAGAAGCACCGCCCTGGCCTCGGCCAACTGCTGCATGGTTAACGAGGAATCGCCAGCGCGGTCGCCGAGCGCCGTGAGCAGGCCGGTGTAGTCCGCGGTTCGATGATGATCAACGTTGTTCGTGCCAAACGTCGCGCGAGCCATCCGCTGAAACAGATAATTTTCTTCGTTCGATGTGCGGTTCGACCCGATGAAGCCGATGGAATCCTTGCCGCTGACACCGTAAATCTGTTTGAGCCGAGTCGCGGCCGTCTGCGCGGCCTCTTCCCAGGAAACGGGATAAAGCTTGTCACCCTTGCGCACCATCGGCTGGCGCAGACGCTCAGGGTGCTTGGTGAAATCAAAGCCGAAGCGCCCCTTGATGCACAGAAAATCCTCGTTGATTCCGGAAAGATCGCGGTTATTCGCGCGCAGGATCTCGTGATTGCGCACGCTCAAGGTCGTTTTGCAGCCGTTCGAACAATGCGTGCAAACGGTCGAGACATAGGTCATCTCCCACGGCCGGGTCTTGTAGCGGTACGTGCCGCTGGTAAGCGCTCCGACGGGGCAAATGTCGATGCACATTCCGCACTCTTCGCACTCGAGATGGTCTTCCCGGTTCGGAATGATGATGCTGTTTGCGCCACGCATGCCGACGCCGAGCGCTTTCACGTCCATACCTTCATCGCAAACGCGCACGCAGCGAAAGCAAAGAATACAGCGCGGCGCGTCATAGTAGACCAGCTCCGACCATTTCTCTTCCGGCCGGTGAATTTTTTCCTCCACGAAGCGGCTGGTATCCGCGCCGTAGCGAAACACCATGTCCTGCAACTCGCACTCGCCGCCCTTGTCGCACACCGGGCAATCGAGCGGATGGTTGGTCAAAAGAAATTCAAGCATGGCCTTGCGCGCGCCGCGCACCTGATCCGTGTTCGTTCGAACCACCATGCCCTCGGTGGCCATCAGCGTGCACGCCGTCTGCAGCTTCGGCATTTTTTCCACTTCCACCAGACACATGCGGCAGGCGGCCTGCAACGATAGGCCAGGGTAATAGCAGAACGACGGTACTTCCGTTCCAATGCGCCGCGTTGCTTCAATCACCAGCGTGCCCGGAGGGACCTGCACTTCGCGGTCGTTAATCTTCAGCGTAACTAGCGTCGTCTCGGTCATGGATTCCTAGCGTGAGCCGACAAGCGCTTCCGCGGATTTATACGCACAACGTCCGTGCAAGTGGTCTTCGAATTCGTTGCGCCATTTTTGCACGATGCTGATGGTAGGCAGCGCAGCGGCGTCGCCGAGCGGGCAGAACGTGCGGCCAAGCATGTTTTTCGCCAATTCCCCAACGATGTCAATGTCTTCAGGACGCCCATATCCGGCGTGAAAGCGATCCAGCATCTTCTTCAGCCAAGACGTGCCTTCACGGCAGGGAATGCACCAGCCACAGGATTCGTGCGCATAAAAATGCATGATGCGTCGCGCCATGTCCACCATGCAGGTGGTTTCATCCATCACTACCATGCCTCCGGAGCCAAGCATCGAGCCGGCCTTGGCGACGGAGTCATAATCCATGGCGATGTCAATTTCGCCCTCGCTCAAAATCGGGCAGGAGCTGCCACCGGGAATCACGGCCTTGAGCTTCCTCCCACCAGGAATCCCGCCAGCCATTTCGTAAATGAACTTTTTCATGTTCATCCCGAGCGGAATTTCGTAGATCCCGGGCTTACCGATGTGTCCCGCGACGCAAAGCAACCGCGTGCCGCCATTTTTCGGGGTACCGCGCTTGGCGTAAGCTTCGCCGCCCTCCAGAATGATGGCCGGAACGGCGCTCAGCGTCTCTACGTTATTAATGATGGTCGGGCAGCCGTAGAGCCCGACAACGGCCGGGAACGGCGGTTTAATGCGTGGGTAACCACGTTTGCCTTCGAGCGATTCCATCAACGCGGATTCTTCGCCGCATTCGTAAGCGCCCGCTCCGGTATGGGTGAGCAAGTCGAAATCAAAGCCGGAACCCAGAATGTCCCTGCCCAGATACCCGTGCGCATAGGCTTCCACGACGGCAGCTTCGACGATATCCAGGACGTAGCGGTATTCACCGCGCACATAAATAAAGCCTCGGTGAGCGCCAAAAGAACGTCCTGCGATGACCATGCCCTCAATCAGTTGATGCGGATCCATCTCCATCAGCGGGCGATCCTTGCAGGTACCAGGCTCCGATTCATCGGCGTTGCAAATGAGATACTTCGGTTTCGGCGAATCTTTGGGTACAAACGACCATTTCATGCCCGTAGGAAAGCCCGCGCCTCCGCGTCCGCGCAAGCTGGATTTTTTCACTTCATCGATGATCGATTCCGGGGTCATCTCCTTCAGCGCTTTTTCGAGCGCCCGGTACCCGTCGTGCTGCAGATAAACATCGATCTTGTGCGACTCCGCAATCCCCCAGCGCCTGCTGATGAGCGGCGTCTCTCCCGGCTCGCGCTGGTGAAGCGCGCCGGCAGTTACCGGCTCCGGTGGCGGGATCTTGCCGCCGTCCAGGTCCTTGATGATCCGATCGAACTTGAGCGCCGTGAGATTTTCGTAGAAGTCGTAATTGACCTGCATGGCAGGCGCACCGGTGCAAGCTCCGATGCACTCGACTTCTTCGAGAGAGAAGACGCCGTCCGCGCTCACTTCTTTGTGGCCGATCTCCAGCCGCTTTTTGGCGCGTTCCAGAATCTCGTTGCCGCCGCGCAGCATACAGGCCACGTTGGTGCAAACCTGCACGTGAAACTTGCCCATAGGCTTGCGGTGCAGCATCGAGTAGTAGGCGAGGGTCTCCTCGACCTGCACGTTGTTGAGGTCGAGCCGGCGCGCGATTTCCGCAATCATCTCGTCGCTGACCGAGCCGTACTCGTCCTGCGCGTACATCAACATGGGAATCAGCGCGCTGCGTTTGAAGGGATAGGCGTTTTGAAGTTTTTCAAATCGCGCCGCGAGTTGTGTGGAAAGTTCCATGCGGTTAACGGTCGACCTCTCCCAGAACGATGTCGATCGTTCCGATACACGCGACCACGTCGGAAATCAATTGGCCGGTGACCAGTTTCGGCAAGGCTTGCAAATTGATGTACGACGGCGAACGGAAATGCGCGCGCAACGGCTTTGGCGAGCCGTCGCTGGCTATAAAGCAGCCCAACTCGCCGCGCGGCGACTCCACGGTCACAAACGTCTCGCCCGGCGGCGGCGAAAACCCTTCCGTGAAGATTTTGAAGTGATAGATGAGCGCTTCCATCTCCGTCTTCATTTTTTCGCGCGCTGGCGGCACGATGCCTGGTGCGTCCGTCCGGATCGGACCTTCGTGGGTGATCTTGGCCATCGCCTGGCGCACGATATTCAAGCTTTGCCGCATCTCCGCCACGCGAATCATGTAGCGCGCGAAACAGTCGGAATCCGTACGCGTCGGAACGTCAAATTCGAACTCTTCATAACTCGAATAGGGAAACATTTTCCGGTTGTCGTAGGCGATGCCCGCCGCGCGAAGTGTGGGGCCGGTCATGCTGAGAGCCACGGCGTCTTCCGCCGAAATATAACCAACGCCCTTGGTGCGCCCCATCCAGATGCGGTTTCCCGTGAGCAAAGATTCGTATTCGTCGATGCGGCTCGGCATCATCTTCAGAAAGCGATCGACCGCCGCCCGCCAACCCGCCGGAGGTTCCAGCGCTATACCACCGATGCGGATATAACTCGTCATCATGCGCTGCCCGGCGAACATCTCGAAAATCTTCAGGATCTCCTCGCGCTCGCGGAAGCAATAGAGAAAAACGGACATGGCTCCAAGGTCGATGGCATGCGTTCCGAGCCATACCAGGTGCGAAGAAATGCGCTGCAGCTCGACGAGTAGGACGCGAACATACTGGGCCCGCTTGGGAACTTCGAGACCCAGCAATTTCTCCACTGCAAGGCAGTACACCAGGTTGTTGCCCAGCGGATTGAGGTAGTCCATGCGGTCCGTGAGCGTGATGGCCTGCGAATAGGTCTTGTCTTCGCAGCTCTTCTCGATTCCCGTGTGCAGATAACCGAGATCAGGGACCGCCCGGATGACCGTTTCGCCGTCCAGTTCGAGAAGTACGCGAAGCACGCCGTGGGTCGACGGGTGCTGCGGACCCATGTTGAGAACCATCGTTTTTGTTGTGCCCGTTGCGGTCTCGACAGTGGTCATACAGAGCTCTTTCTGAATCCCGTGACCATGGGGACGTCGCGGTAGCCCTCTACGGGGTAATCCCTCCGCAACGGATGGCCTTCCCAGTCTTCCGGAAGCAAAATGCGCCGCAAGTCCGGATGGCCTTCAAAACGGATGCCGAAAAGGTCGAAAATCTCCCGCTCCAGCCAATTGGCGCCCGGCCACACAGGGACTAGGGTGTCCACGACAGGGTCCGATCCCGACAAGCGAACCTTGAGGCGAATTTTGTCGCGCCGGGGAATGGAAACCAGATGATAATTCAGTTCGAAGCGCGGCTCTTGGGGAAACCTGTCAACGCAAGTGGCATCGGTAAGCAGGTCAAACTTAAGTTCCGCGTGCTCCCGACAGCGCTCGGCCACGGCCCGCAGGATTTTGCGGGGAAGCACAAGGGTAGTCTCGCCGCGGAATTCAATGATTTCTTCAATAGCGTTTGGATTCCACGCGCGCAGGTGCTCGGCCACAACACTAGCGCGTTGGCTGGTATTCTCGGTCACCGTTCCAAAACCCTCAGGCGCAGGCTAATACTTATGCCAGTCTAGCGCGCCCTTTTTCCACAGATAGAAGTAACCCACCAAAAGTATGGCGATGTATACCATCATTTCCAGGAAGCCGTACATGCCCATACTAGGAGACATTTTTATAAAGTCCCGGTAAATGTAGGCCCAGGGATACAGGAAGATGGCCTCCACGTCAAAAAGAATGAAAACCATCGCCACCAGATAGAATCGTACGGAAACCGGAGCGCGCGCATCGCCGGTGGGCTCCATACCGCACTCATAAGGCTGCTGTTTGGCGCGACTCGGTCGCCGCCAGCCCACCAACACCGACGCAGCCGTCAGCGCCCCGGCGAGCGCCGAGGCAATCAGCAGGTGTAAGAGAAGCGGAGTGTACGCTTGTAAGCCTGAATCGGTCATGGGCGAAGCGTTATAATATCCATTCAAGAGCCAGTCGGTCAAATGGCAGGAAGGTCCCGCGGCGCTCGCTGTTGGAACCATGGCAGCGGTAGTTCGGTGGAGTGGACGAAATATATGCTCTTCGGGCATAACACGGATGTGAAAGCTGGCGAGACGGTCTATCACGTCCAGACCGAAGACCGCGGCACCGCAAACGCCTTGATCGACACCACTGTCTATTGCCGAGGTCGCGTCCTTCACCGGCGCACAAATAACTATATTGATCTGTTGCCACTCGATCCCAGGGGCGAAGAGGTCCTCAGAAAACGAATTGGCGACCAGCATCGCACCGTGACCGAAGAGATTCGCAGCGGCGCATTGCACCTAATGCCACCTCCGACGTCCGTCGACGAAAAGCCGGCCGCGCATAAAGCCGAACCTGCGGCGCATTCGCATGCTGTGCCCGCGCCGACGCTGGCCATGGAACTGATCAATGCGAAAAGCTGGTTGGTGGGAAGACGCGCGAAGTTGCACGTGGCCGTCCTGAGAAGGCAAAATAAGGAAGCAGTCGCTGGCGCACTGGTGACCGCGCGAATCGACGGCGCCGCGAACGTCACGGAATTTTCGACCGAGACAGGGGCTGACGGCCAAGCGCGACTCGAATTCGAAATGCCCCGCCTGGCCGGAGCCGAGTCCACCCTGGTGATCGAGGCCTCACAGGCGGATTCCAGAGGCCAGCTAAAATTTCAGCTAAAAACGCGGCCTCGCGTGCCTACGGCGTAGGAAAATACTGGGGTTGGCGTAAGAATTCAACATGTCCACGGAAACGGTAATTTCGATTGTTGTAAACGGAGAAAAGCGCGAAGCGGAGCCCGGCGCGACGGTTGCCGATTTGCTCGCCACGCTCGGCCTGGACTCCGGCCGCGTAGCCATCGAGCGAAACCTGGAAATACTTCCACGCCCCGCATGGACGGAAACGCCTGTGGAAGCGGGTGACCGCTACGAGATCGTCCAATTCGTCGGCGGCGGATAAGAGCGAGCCTGCTTCTTCTTTGTTCGAGACAATTTCGCCCGATTCTATATTTGTTTGCCACGCAATCCGGTTTTTCGCATTCTCGCTTTCCGCGCCTGCCATTCTTCCGCCGTGATTTCCCAAAGCTCCGACGGTAGTCGACCGCAAACGTAATCCCTTTCCGCCCGCTCGATCACCCGCATCCCTTGTCTTTCCGAAATCCGCCGTGACGCATCATTCGCCACGGCTTTAGGCGCCCGCAGTACTGGAAACTTCAGCACCTCGAACCAAAAGTCCGTCACGACGTCACACGCTTCCGTCATTAACCCTTGCCCATGCATGCGCGGGTCGAGCCAGAATCCGCGGTTCTCGTGGTCGTTCCTCCTCAGGCTAATGGCGCCGATGATCATATCCGGCGCGCTTTTCAACCCGATGGTCCAAAGCCATTCTTCGCCGCGTTCCCTCGCCGGAAGCGCCATCTCTCGAAAAAATGTTTCCGCGCCGTTCCCAGGATAAGGCCACGGCACCCTGCCGTTCAGGTACTTCACGATTTCCCATTGTGGAAAGATGGCCTGGATTTGCGGCATATCGGCCAATTCCATCGCGCGAAGCCACAGCCGCGGCGTTTCCAGGGAAGGAATGTTGTGAGGCATGTGCGTCAAAGCCCTTCGAGGATATGCCCCATTTTACTTTTTTTCGTCTGCAAATAGGCTCGTGAAATTTTTGAGATGCGCGGCTGGCAGGGAATACGCTGGACCACGCGAATGCCGGAGTCCTGCAGCTGGCGAACTTTTTCCGGGTTGTTTGAAAGCAGCCGGATTTTTGTAGCGCCAAGTTTCTTCAGGATTTGCGCGGAAAAATCATAGTCTCTAGCGTCGGCCGCGAATCCCAGCGTTTCGTTGGCTTCGACCGTGTCCATTCCCCCATCCTGTAGCTCATAGGCGCGAAGCTTGTTCATCAGCCCGATGCCGCGCCCCTCTTGTGGCAGATATAGCAGGATCCCGAAGCCCGCCTGGGCGATTTTCCGCAGGGAAAGCTCGAGTTGCGCCCGGCAGTCGCACCGCAGCGACGCAAATACGTCACCTGTGAGGCATTGTGAATGCACGCGAACGAGCGGCGCGGCTTTTCCATTGAGTTTTCCGCGCACGAGAGCGATACCTTCATCAAGCGGACCGCGGCCTTTGAATCCGTAAATCGTGAAGCGGCCATGGCGCGTGGGAAGGGCGGCCTGCGCGACAAGTTTCACGCCGGAGCCTTTTTTCAGCTTGCGTTTGTCCGGATTTGATTTTGGCGTCATGGGAAACCACAAGTATAACAGGTAGGCCACGAGAGCCTTTACATCGCGGCTGCGATTGGCTAGCGTTAGCGAAGAAGCCCGCGCAAACCAACCATGGATACGGCAACGGCAGTTCGCGACCTGCTCTTCACCTTGTTGCTGAAGGTGGGCGTGGCTTCTTCGATAGCCGCCTTGCTGGCGCGCTGGAATACCTTCCGCCGCGTGCTGTTCACCGAAGAGCGCGACCCCGACCAAAAACTGAAGCTGATGCTGTTCATGACCCCGCCGCTAATCGTTGGCGTGACGTTGCGGCTGGTCGGCTATCCCTACCAGTTCGCGGACCTTTCGCTCGAAGGCGCGTTTCTGATGGGACTGCTGGGTGGCCGCGTGGTCGGACCTATCGGCGGAGCGATTATCACCATCCCCGCGCTGGTCTCTCGCGAATGGCTAGCGATGCCGGCCGCCTCGACAGCAGGGTTGCTCGGCGGACTGATTCGCCAGGCCATTCCCAACAAGGAAGATCTCTGGAACTTCGGCCCGTTCACATTTCTTAATATTCCGAAAGCCGTAGTACGCCTGCTGAAAAAAGGCCAATTGTCCTGGGAAATGGCGCCGCTCGGCGTGTGCGTCGGATTGGAGTTGGGACGCGTAGCCCTGGTGCAGGCTACGAAGCCCAAGTGGCTCTTTGCGATTCATCCGCAGTGGGATTGGTGGCTCCTCTTGACGGTGATCGCGACGCTGATGTCGGTCGCTGCGCCGCTGAAAATCTGGAACAACACGCGCATCGAGATGAACCTCGAGCGCCACCAGCAACTCCTGCTGAAGGCCCGCATGGACGCGCTGTCCCGCCAGATCAACCCGCACTTTCTTTTCAATACGCTCAACACCGTCTCCGCGCTCATCCGCTTCGATCCGGACAACGCGCGCGGGGTCGTCCTCAAGCTCAGCAATATTCTTCGTCGCCTCCTCCGCAAGCACGAAACGTTCGTGCCACTGCGCGAAGAACTCGAATTCATCGACGACTATCTCGATATCGAAGTCGCCCGCTTCGGCCGCGACAACCTCGATATCATCAAGGAAATCGACGAAGACACCCTCGAAGCCTTCGTCCCCAGCATGCTTCTCCAACCCATCGTCGAAAATTGCCTGAAACATGGCCTCGCGCCCAAGCTCGATGGCGGAAAAATTCAGCTGCGCACCACGAATCGCGACGGCCGCCTGCGCATCGAAATCGAAGACAACGGCGTGGGTATCTCCGAAGAAAAGATGCCGCACGTCTATGTTGAGGGCATCGGCCTGAGCAACGTTCGTGAACGCCTCCGCGTCCTCTACGGCGCCGATTTTCATCTGCAAATCGAGAGCCGCACCGGCCAAGGCACGCTCATTAAAATTGACATTCCAGAGTTGGTGTCCGCGGTGCAAACGGTGGGGTGAAGAGCTTGGCCCCTGCGACTGGGAACTATGGAATGAGGGTGGGGCGCGTACGATTGTTGAGACGGTAGACCGAGAAATCGCGGCGGTCGACAGTGAAGATTTTGCGGAGCCCCTCCCGCTCGGCGACGCGCAAGAGCGCGGCGTCAGCGAGATCCATCGGGCGGTTAGCGTATTTGCGCATCAGCTCGCGGATCCGAGGGATGTCGCTAGAGTCGAGCGGTAGCAGAAGGACCGCCCCTCGCTCCAGCATTTCCCACAGCGCCTCTTGCGCCACAGGCAGATCGGACAACAGATACATCGCTACGACGAACGGAGGCCAGACTGTCGCGAGAGGCTCGCGCAACTCCGCGAGGGCCGCGGCACACTTGGCATGATGCTGGTCGCCGCTATCGACCAATGCGACGAGCGGCCCTGCGTCGATGAGAATCAACGCCGCCGCCGGCGACGCATAAGAAGCGCGGCGAAGCGGCGACCGGTTTGCTCGGAGCGCTTCGGATTTCCCCCGCGGACAACCCCAATCAGGTCCTTCATCGCCTCATAGGGAGAAGAGACTGGCTCCTGCCGGTCCGCCCATGCCGCAATCGCCTGGCGAATGACTTCCGATGTGGACAGGCGCTTGCGGCGAGCCAGGCGCGCGATCCGCTGCCGCGTTTTTTCGTCTAGCCGAAGAGTGACTGGCGATGCCATGATAGTGTCCGGATGAATTGTAATGTATTACGCTTTGTAATACAACACGAAACAGGCTAACGCCATGCGTTATGCGAGCCTGGGAGTGCAGGAGATGACGCTCGTGGACTCATGGTTACGAGGGGATTTGCGCGCCCGTAGCTCAGCTGGATAGAGGATCTGGCTTCGAACCAACTAAGCAAAACTTATCTGGCGTCGCTTACGGAGCACACCGTCGCTCGGGCATGAATCGCGATTGCGGCCCACCCAGCGCGACGGCTTAGTCTGGACTCGGCACTCCCTAGTCGCCGCGCAAGGCGCGCAGGGGATCAACCTTGGTGGCCCAGCGCGCGGGGATGTAGGCGGCCACCGCTCCGACCAGCGCGAGGAGGGCGGTCAACGAGGCGAAGACTGGCGGTTCGATTCGAATGACGCCGAAAACGGCGTTGGAAATGGCTTGGGTCAGGAGCAGCGACACGCCAAGCCCGAAGGTTAAGCCTAGGAGAGCCATCTTCAAGGCCGATGCCATCACCAAGCGAAGAACATCGAATGGGCGGGCGCCAAGGGCCATGCGAATACCGATTTCATGAGTGCGCTGCGTTACCGAGTAGGCCATGACGGCGAAGATGCCGGCCGCCGCCAACGCCAAAGCGATAAGGCCGAAAACCAGCATCATGCGCGCGGAAGACTCCACACCGCTCACGTTATCGGAAACAACTTGTTCGAGAGTGCGGACGTCGTACGCGGGTGTACCGGGATCGATGCTGCGCAATTGCTGGGTCACGCTCCTGGCCAGGCTCAAAGGATCGGCCGAGGTACGTACCAGCACGGCCGACGAAGCTTGTGGCATCTGGGCGAAGGGCACATACGTGGTCGGGTTAGGCTTGGGCTCGAACGCAGAAGAGCGAATATCGCGCACAACTCCAACGACCCGCCGCTCGGGCTCCGAACTTTCGGGACGCCCCAACTTCACGCGTTTTCCGATTGGATCCTGATCTGGCCAGTTGGCATGAGCCATGCTTTCGCTGATAACAGCTACGGGCGGAGCATCGGGACCGTCCGCGGGGGAAATGAAACGTCCCTTGATGAGAGGCACGTGCAAGGTTCGAAGGAAATCGGGCGTGACGATTTGCGAGACGGTGGAAGGCACTTCTCCGGCGGAGGCCGGAGGGTGATCTTCTGCAGTGTACTCGGTCCAATTCCAGCTCCATCCGGAAGGCAAGCTGGTAGCGCAAGCGACGTTATCTACCGACGGCATGGTTTGGAGCTGATGGAGCAAGCGATCGTAGTAGCTCTGGATTTGATCTTTTTTCTGATATTTCTCCGTAGCTAAGGCGATGTGAAACGTAAGCACGTGGGTACGGTCGAATCCCATTTCCACGGCAAGGAGACTGCGGAACCCGCTGACCATGAGCCCCGCGCCCACGAGAAGAATGAGAGCGAGGGCGGTTTCGACAATTACCAACACACCGCGAAGACGACCGGCAGAACGACCTGCCGTCGAGGAGCGCGTGCTTTCTTTTAAGGCGTCGTTGAGGTCGCACCCCGAGAAACGGAAGGCGGGCGCGAGGCCAGCGAGAATTCCGCTACCCAAAGCGACTGCGAGAGTGAACAAGAGTACGCGGAAATCGACCGCCACGTGCTTTAGGCCCGGCACGTGCGCCATGATGAACGGCGGAAGATCACGCCGCAGAAGCTCCATTCCCCAGTTTGCCAGCAGGGCGCCAGCAGCCCCTCCGGCAAGGGCCAGTAATGTGCTTTCGACCAGCAACTGGCGGATCAGTTGCCAGCGGCTCGCGCCCATGCCAGACCGGATTGCCATTTCTTTTTGCCGGCTTGATGCCCGGGCGAGTTGCAGGTTCGCTACGTTCACAGCAGCGAGCAATAGAACAAAGACGGCGCAACCCATCAGCACCATTACGAATTGCCATGTTCCGTTGGTGGCGTCTTCGGCCAAGCGGATCACCCGGACTCCATGGCCGGCATTGCTGCCAGGAAATTGTTCCGCCAGACGACCGGCGACGGCTTGTAGGTCAGCCGTGGCGCTCGACACCGAGGCGTTCTTGTTGAGGCGGCCAAGAACAAGAAGTGAATGCGTTTCCCGGTCGGTGCTCTCGACGGAGTGGAGATCGAACGGAGTCCAAATCTGAGCTCCCGCCGGGAAGTCTAAATCGGAGCCAGCGATGCCGACGATGGTGAATTTGCGGCCGTTCAGGAGCAAGGTTTTGCCGAGCACGGTTCGATCGCCAGCAAGATGACGCTCCCAGAATCCGTGACTGAGAACGACGACGGTTGCCGCTCCTTGTTGGAGGTCAACGCTGCTGATCTGCCGGCCGAGCTCGGCTGGAACGCCAAGCAACGGGAAAAAGTTGCTCGTCACTTGATAACCCTCGACGCGTTCGGCAACACCTTCGCCGGTTAAGTTTGCATCCCATCCGCGAGTAGCTGCCAAATATTCGAAGGATCTGCTTTGCTCGGTCCAATCATGGAAGTTCGCTGGGGCGACGCTGACGCGGTAGGCGTCTTGCTTCGGAACGGTTTCCCAGATGGCTACGACACGATCAAGACCGGGGAGAGAAAACGGGCGGAGGACGAGAGCATCGACGTTGCTGAAGATCGCCGTATTTGCGCCGATCCCGAGAGCCAGGGTCAGGACGGCGACGGTTGTGAAGGCCGGGTTCTTGCGGAGTTGTCGAAGGCCGAAGCGGCCATCGGAGATCACCGCGTGCAGCCAATTGCCAATTCCCGCATCGCGTACCTGTTCTTTTACCTGTTCGATACCGCCAAGTTCGATCCGCGCGGCTCGTTGCGCTTCCTCCGGCGGCATACCCGCACGAATATTTTCCTCTATCAGCATCCCGAGGTGCGCACGAACCTCCTGGTCGAGTTCTGCATGCACACGAGTAGATAAAAAGAGATTTCGCAGCAAACTTCGTACTTTAACGAGGAACGGCAGGGTAATCACCTCTTTACGATGCTTCCAGAGCCTGCGCGATAGCCCAAGAAATGCGGTCCCATCGCTTGGTTTCGGCTTCGAGTTGTTTCTTTCCCGCCTTGGTCAAGCGGTAGTACTTCGCGCGGCGGTTGTTTTCCGATTCTCCCCAAAAAGAAGAAATCCAACCTTGTTCTTCCATTCGGTGTAATGCGGGAAAGAGCGAGCCTGGCTTGACAACAAACGTACCGCCGGAGATCTGCTGGATTCTCCGCGAGACTCCCAATCCGTGCTTCTCGCCAGCCATAAGCGACTGCAAGATCAGCAAGTCCAAAGTCCCTTGCAAGAGGGTTGTCGGTCGAGAGTCCAAGATCATCTCCTATCGGCGGTCTATAGGAATAGTACCGGTCCACCTATAGAGTGTCAATAGGAATCGAGCAGTCAAATGGTAGTCACTGGCCACAAAGCGAGTTGGCACTCCGGTTGGCCCGTCAACCACCCGGGATCGGCAGCAGGCTGCTAAGGGGCATTGCCTAGCTTCTATCGCTCGGACTTGAGGATTCCGCCAGCGACCGCAGAGGCCTCGTACACGATGTTGCCTCCTACCACGGTTTCCAGAACTTGGATCTTCGCGATCTCCTCGGCTGGCACCTTGAGCGGATTGCGGTCGAGCACGATGATGTCAGCGAACTTGCCGACCTCGATCGACCCGGTCGCCTCGTCCTGGTGAAGCTCATAGGCGGCGTCGATGGTCGCGGCCCGGAGCACAGCCTCCCGGGACAAGCCTGGATCGTCACCGAGCCGGCCACTATATTCGGGTGGAGCGCCCGGCGCGTTCGTGCGCGTCACGCCCACCTTGAGGGCAAACCATTCGTCCAACTTGTCCACCGGCCAGTCGCTGCCGAAGGCGATGCGGGCCCCGGCCGCTGCCAGGAGCCCTGCTGGCTCCAGAATCTTCATTCTCGCCGGACCGAAGTAGTTTGTAAGGCCCAGCGTATCACCCGCAGGCTTTTCCCACTGGAACGACAGCACCGGGATCGCGCCGAGCAGCTTGTAGCGCGGGAAATCCGCGGGCTCGACGATCTCATCGTGCGCGATGGCCGGACGGATGTCGGCGCTGGGCAGTGCCTTTCTGAGTGCTTCTATGCCTGCGAGCGCCGCATGGACGGCGCCGTCCCCGTCACTGTGCATGTGGGGATCGATCCCCGCGCGACCGAGATCCACGAGCACGCTCGCCAGGGCATCCGCCGAGAAGTAGACTGCAGGTCCGCGATTGGCGCCGGGCACCCACTGGGGCTTCTCCGCCGTCCCGGCGTTTATGAAGTACGGCTCTAGCACCGCTCCCGTGAGCGCGGGGGCGGCGATCACACCGTCGAGAAACAGCTTTGCGTTTCGGACCGTAATGCCGGGGGCGCGAGCGGTCGCGCCCTCGTCATATTGCTTCGCAAACGCGAGGACCCGTGCCACCGCGCCGGGCAGATCGCCAGCCTCCTTGGGCTCGATCACGGGTGCGAAGTGCGCCCGCGCCGTCAGGCCTCCGGCGCGGCGCACGGCCGCGAACGCAGACATGGCCTCGGACGGGGCGGCAGCGTCAAGGAAACTTGTGATGCCCTGGCGGCTCATCGCCTTGAGTGCTGCCGTCGCGGCTGCCACGTATTCTGCGTCCGTTGGCTTTGGCAGGAGGTCGGACAACACGGCATACGCGGCGTCTTCGAGTAAGCCCGTGGGCTCGCCGTGATCGTCCCGCCAGATCTTGCCGCCGATTGGGTCGGGAGTGCTAGCCGTGATCTTGGCGAGGGCGAGGGCGCGTGTATTGGCGAGTGCCGTATGCCCGAACGAGGAGGTCACCAGAATCGGCCGGGTCGTTTTCAGAGCATCGAGGGTGGCGCGGTTCGTCTTCACACCTACGGGGCGCATGCTCTCCTGAAACCAGCTCACCACCTCGAGCCACGCATTCGCATCTTTGGACGCCGCGTGGTCGAGGCAGGTCTGAATACGCTGTTGCATTTCGGCGATCGTGAGCGATTCGTAGTTGAGACTGCACTTCAAAAGCTGCACGCCGGCCTCGAGCGGATGCATGTGACCGTCGACGAGGCCGGGCATCAGGAACCGACCCTGTAGGTCCACCGACACGGTGGCCGGGCCCACAAAAGGCGCAACGCCCTGGTTGCCGCCCACGTAGAGAATCCGCCCGTTGCGAATGGCCAGCGCCTCGGCGGTTCCGTTCCTGGGATCGGCCGTGAAGATGACGCCGTCACGATAGACATGGTCGGCGGGGCCGGTCGCCGACGAAGGGGCAGCAGTGGCCGGAGTGGTCAACCCCTGAGGCCGCGCCTCCGGAGCCTGGGCAACGACGACGAGCACCATTGCCTGGACCAGAATTACCCGCCTCGGCCTTGGTACACGGTGCGACCACCCGCGCGCACGCGTGCACACTTTGCAAAGGGACTTCATAATACCGTCTCCTGTCCAGAGTCTAGAGCAAAAGGGAACTGACCTGTGGTCCTCAACCTTGTGCACCACACCCATGCCAGCCGAGTTTTTCGACGATGCGGTAGTGCGAGATGCTTTCCGCCGATCATTAAGGTATAGCGTTTGAGTGGCTTCATCTTAAGGACACCGCATTCGCCAGTCAACGAAGGCGTACTAGCGTCGACGAAGTTGCGGCGCGCGTGGGATACTCCGAAGGTGCAACTCTCTGGGCCCTTCTGCGCCGCCGGCTCAACATTGGAATCCAGGAGATCAGAAGAACCCCCTGACAGCAGTACGGCGGACCGTGCGGAGTTGAGATATGACTCGATACCTCGTGATTGTCGGCGACCGGAGAATTGGCCTTGCAATTCCGAGCCGACTTCTTCGGAGATATCCTTCCAGCCCTCACATTTTCACGCGTCTTCGTTATCGGCAGATGCACAGGTTGAGCGGGACCCACTACTCCTCGGTGAGAGTCTCCATCGGGGATATCCGCGCGGCGCGTTGAGATGGCAGCAGGCAGGCGGCCAGACACACCACAGCCGTCACGCACGTGGCACCGGCGAGGATTGCCAGATTAAGTGCTGGTACGTGGTAGAGCACCGTCCGCATGGCTCGGCCTGCCTGCCATGCTCCGATCAAGCCCAATAGCGTTCCTGCGGCGAGCAGGCGTAAGGAGAGAGAAAAAAACTGGATGCGGATCTGCCTCGGCTGGGCCCCCAAGGCCATGCGCACACCGATCTCGCGGCGGCGCTGTGCCACGGCGTAACTCAACACGCCATAGGTTCCGATGGCGGTAAGCAGCAGAGCTATTCCTGAGAAGAGGCCAGCCAGCATTGCCGGTGAGCGACGGGCGATAAGACTATCGGCAATGCGAGTTTCCATCGACCGAAGGTCGTTGACAGGTACTTCGACGTCTACTTGCCGAACCACCTTTTGCAGCGTCAACGCGAGCGATTCCGGCGGGGTGCTCGCGCGGACAACCACGAAGATGCTGTTGTCGGTATGGAAGACATAAGGATAGTAGATCGCGCCCTGGGCTTGGTCTTCGGTGAGCCCAGACTGTTTCACCTCGCCGACAACGCCGACGATCGTGAATGCTTCGGTATCCTTTCCCTGTTCGGAGCCTTCCCACAAACGTTGGCCAATAGCGCTGGTTTTCGGCCAGTAGTATCGCGCGAAATCTTCATCCACAACGCAGACTCGCTCGGGGCCATGTGAATCGGCGGCCGTGAGGAATCGCCCTAGCCGCAAAGAGAAGCCCATGGCGCGAAAGTAGTCACCGCCGACACCGTAGGAGTAGTGCCCTCGCGCTGATTCGCCGACGCGGAGAATGTGCCCTTTTACGGTGGCGGCGCTTTTGCCGCTGCGGCCACTGAAAGGCACATTGTTGACCACGCCTGCGGATAACACTCCCGGCAGGTGGCCGATTTTGTCCATCAGGTTTTCAACAAACGCCAGGCGGGCCGCCCCATCCGGGTAGCTTTTCCACGGAAGGGAGATTTGCCCGGTGAGGACATGGTCGGATTGAAAGCCGGGAGAAACGGCCATGACGCGCTGGAGACTGAGCCCGAGCAAACCGGCTCCAGCCAACAGCACGAATGCCAAGGCAATCTGCGAGACAATGAAGCAATGACGCAGGATTTGAGCACTGCGCCCGCTCGTTCCACCCCGACTCTCTGATTGCAGCGCGTTACCCATGTGGCGTCGCAGATTGAACCACGCGATTGGCGCGGCGAGCACGACGCCCATGATGATGGCTGCGACCAGGGCGACCAATGCCAATCGCGTATCGAAAGCGATGCGACTCCCCAACGGTAGACGATCGTAACCCAGTACGGCCAGGAGGCGGATTCCGCCAGCCCCGACGGCGAGCCCGAGTAAGCCTCCGACCAGCGTCAGCAAGGTGGTCTCGACTAGCGTTTCGCTCACGACGTATCCCCGGCTTGCACCGAGCGCCTGCCGCACGGCGAGTTCCTTGACTCGACCACCGGCGCGGATGAGAAGGAGGTTCACAAGGTTGACGGCGCCAATCAAGAGAAGGACGAGTACGCCTGTTTCCAGCAACAGTAGCGTGGGGCGGATTGCCGCGACATGGTCGGCATGCAATGGCACCGCCAGGGAACGAAAGCCGGCATCGGCAATCATTTTGGCCTGGGGGTCGTCTACTTCCAATGTAGCGTTCTGCGCGTCGATCTGAGACTGGGCTTGCGCAAGAGTGGCGTCCGGTTTAAGCCGGGCAATCATTTGGATGACATTTCCCCCGGAATGCCGCTGCAAGGACGTGCGATCTTCGGGGCGCGATGCCAGGGGGAAGTACAACCGCGCTTCGGAGGAGAGAAAGCGGAAGCCGGGAGGCAAGACGCCGATGATGATTCGGGGAAGACCGTCCACACGGATCTGCCTTCCGATCACGTTGGGATCGGCGTTGTAGCGTTGCCGCCAAAATGTGTCGGAGAGAATAGCAACGTTGTCGGTTTGATAAGAGGTTTCCTCTTCGCTGAAAGTGCGGCCCATCACAGGTCCGAGCCCAAGTGTGGAGAAAAAATCTGGAGATACTCGCATGACCTGTTCGCGTTCCGTCGAACCGGGCTCACCGATAATCGCAGTGCCATAGCGATAGATCGCGATCGAGGTGAAGGCAGGAATATGACCGCGGCGTTCGTAGTAGTTGGTCAGCGACGAGCCGTCGCGCTCGACGCCAGCTTTCGGATAAGTATTGAAAACGGTCACGAGCCGGCTGGGTTCGGGAAATGGCAGCGGACGGAGCAGCACCGAGTCGATCGCGGCAAAAATCGTCAGATTGGCGCCGAAACAGACGGCGAGCGTCACAAGAGCAGTAGCTGTGAATCCGGGCGTCTTCCGCAGTAATCGGGCGGCGTAGCGCAGCTCCCTGCGAAGCTCATCAACCAGGTGAACGCCAAATGCCTCGCGGCAATCCCCTTTGATATTGGTAAGGCTGCCGAGCTCCATCCGTATCAGGCGGGCCGCTTTTCCCCGTGACATGCCGGAGCGCACCAGGTCGTCGGAGTATTGCTCAATGTGGAAGCGCAGCTCCTCGGACATTCCGTCTTCGAAATCACGCCGCCGAGTGAGCACACGAAACAGGGAACGAATGCGCTTAAACATGTCACACCTCCTCCGATGTCGTGTTTAAGGCCGCGGCAATGGCAGTCGCTAGCCGGTTCCAGCCGGCCGTTTCGTCGCGTAGGCGACGACGCCCCGCGGCTGTTAAGGTGTAGTACTTCGCCCGGCGGTTGTTCTCGCTCTGACCCCATTCGGCGGCGATGAGATCGTGGTGCTCCAATCGGTAGAGGGCCGGATATAAGGATCCTTGTGGAATCTCAAGCGCCTCCTTTGAGATCTGCCGGATGCGTAGCAACACACCGTACCCATGCAGCGGTTTCAAGGACACCGCTTTGAGAATCAGCATATCGAGTGTGCCCGGGAGTAGTTCCGCGGTTTTGCCCACAGTGTATTGGCCTCCTAGTCTAGCTAGGAGTCTAACGCATGCTCTCCTAGTTTGACAAGGGGAAGAACGGCGACTGGGTTCTCGCGAAACGTCGAAGACTACAAAGAAGCGCCACATACACTAGCGTAGTCTCCGTTCACAAGTGTGCAGCCTAACGGTTGATTCTGTACAACCCGGAAGCTATCCAGAAACGGGCTTCGAGGAGATCAAGGGCCAACCCTGCTAGCCGGTCAGACAATAGGGCGTGGTTGTCTTCGCGGAGAGAAAGCGCAGGATCTCGCGCATTACGCGCTCACCTTGATCCGTTTGGAACAGAAACTGAGCATGAGCGGAACCATCTAGAACAATCAGCTCCTTCGGCTGGGGAGATTTCTCGTACTGTTTCCGAATCTGCGGAAGACGCGGTCCATCCGAGTCTACGTCGTCGCGTGCCACGATGTACAGAGTGGACGATTTGAGCTTCTCGGCTGGGCCATTCGGGGCTGCGCCGAGCAATACCAAGCGATCAATCTCTCCTGGCTGCGAAGCGATGGATGCATCGCCCGCGGCCCCTCCGCCCATGCTGGCGCCTACCACTGAGACGCGCTTCGCGCCATTCTCGCGGAGATAGCGAACTGTCGCCAATACGTCCAAGTGGAGCGGCGCATTCATCGGGTCGGACTGGCCCGGACCACGAGACTTACCGTAGCCTCGAAAGTCCAGCGCCAACACGTGAAATCCTGCCGCCGCCAGTGTTTGAGCCTGCTTGGCCCAACTCTCTTTGTTGAAAGGGCCTCCGTGGGCAAGCACGATACCTCGGTCACCCGTTCCGTAGACATCGGCGAAAACGACTCCGCCATCCTCGGTCGGGAGGGAGATTGTTTTGGGGGCGATCGCTATTTGCGAAAAGAACCAGGCTGCCAGCGTGGCAATGAGGGTCCGCACCGTGCAACTGTACCATTGCTTTGACAAAGTTTAACCGGGGCGGCGCTGTAGCTTCCCAAATAGCGGAGAACGATGGCCTTCCGTCTGGATTGTCGACTGCATTGGTATCCGTCGCGGTCGCTGCCCCGGTTGTGGGAGGGCCTTCACCTTGCTCCCGTGTTTTTCGCTCCCTTACACGCACTGCAGTTTGCTGGCGCGCTGTCAGGCAGCTATTCGTACCGCAGGGCGACCATGGGATCGAGGCGCATGGCGCGACGCGCCGGGATATAGCATGCAGCCAGCGCCACGATGGCTAGCAGGATCGTCACCAGTGAAAATGTCACCGGATCCGTGGGCTTGACTTCAAACAATAGGCTTTTCATCACCCGCGAAAGGACAATTGCGCCGGCGATCCCGATGGCGATGCCAAAGAATGCGAGCTTCGCTCCGTCACCCAGCACAAGCCGCAGCACGTCGCGCCGTTGGGCTCCAAGGGCGATGTGGATGCCGATCTCGTGCATGCGCTGGCCGACGCGATAAGCCATCATCCCGTAAATTCCCACGGCAGCGAGAATCAGCGCGAGCGCGGCGAACAGCCCGAGAAGCAACATGTTAAACCGTTGCTGCGCCAGCGAAACACCCATCAGGTCTTCCATGGTGTGGACTTCACTCACAGGAATCTGGCTGTCCACGCTCCAAACCTGCTTTTTCACCTCTTCGATGAACTTAGCGGACGCGCCAGGTGTTCTGATGGCTAGCGTCATCCACCGTCTCCAGGCCTCGTCGGATTGCGGAAAGGGAGCGTATACGGCGGGATCGACCGGCTGATTGAGTCCGGAATGCTTCACGTCCTGGGCGACTCCTATGATGGTCATCCACTGATGCGGTCCTGCTCTTCGCGACCAATCGATACGCGCACCGAGGGGGTTTTCGTGCTGGAAAAACTTCCTTACCATTTCCTCGTTTACGACCGCCACTAGCGGTTGTCCTTCGTGGTCCATCGACGTGAAGCTGCGCCCCGCGCGAATCGGGATCTGCATCACACGGAAGTAGTCGCCCATCACCGAGAGAGTCTGCGTTTCGGGTTCGGCGCCCACAGGTACCGGGGGACGCCCATCGATGACGAAACTGTGGCTCAGGTAATTTCCGCCAAGCGGAATGTCTGTCACCATCGCGGCGTCGACGCCCGGCAGCGAATTTAGGCGTGCCAACACCTGGCGGCGGAACCCCGTCTGGGGTGGAATCTCCGCGTAGCGTGTTGCCGGCAATTGCAGATGCATGGTCGTCACGTTTGTTTGATTAAACCCGGGATTCACGGAGCGGAGCCGTGAGAACCCTTTCATCAATAGGCCGGCCCCAACGAGGAGAATAAGCGCGAGGGCGAATTCCGCGGTGACCAACAATTGCCGCAACACTTGACTGAAGGGACTTGCCGTTGAACCTCGCGCACCTTCTTTGAGCGATTCCGCGACGTCCGCGCGCGCCGCCGACCAAGCGGGTATGAGTCCGAAGACGGCACCCGTCAGCAGTGAGATACCGAAGACAAACAAGAACACGTGCGCGTCCATGTGAATCCCCGTGAAACGTTCCAGCTCCGCTGGTTTGAGCGAAACCAGAAAGCCCGTGCCCCATTTCGCTAGCAGCAGGCCGGCAGCGCCGCCGATGATCGCCAAAAACCCGCTCTCGGTCAGCGCCTGACGAATCAGCCGGCTCCTTCCCGCGCCAAGCGAAGCACGAATCACAAACTCCTGCTGGCGCGCGATCGCACGGGCCATCAGCAGCCCCGCGAAATTCGCGCAGGCAATCAGCAGCACCAATCCCACGGCTCCGAAAAGAACCAGCAACGCCGGTCGAACGTCGCCGGTCAACCATTGCTGCAAGGGGACGACCAGCGTCTCCCGATCTCTCTCGTTGTCTGGATACTCCTCTGCCAGTCGGCGGTCGATCGTGGATAGGTCCGCCTGTGCCTGCGAGAGCGTTACGCCTGGCTTCAGCCGCCAATAGGTCCTCATGAAATGCACGCCGCGGTAAGGAGCAGCCTCCGGATAAGCCACCCAGAGCGAAACGAACACATCCGCATGCTCCCTCGGCAATGCAAAGCCCGCCGGCATTACGCCAATCACGGTGTAGTCGCTTCCACTCAGCGGGATGGTCTTTCCCAAGGCGTGGGGGTCGCTGTTCAGAAAGTCTTGCCAAAAATGATAACTCGCCACGATGTTTCGGGGTCCGCCCTTTACGTCTTCATCCGGCGAAATGATGCGGCCCAGCATCGGCGGAACCCTGAACGTTTCAAGCAGCCCGGCATCGACGTACGCCGCGAGAATCTGTATAGGTTGAGTTCCGCCGGTGTAGTCCATGGACTCGATGTTGACGCCGCCCCCCTGAGAAAGCGTGCGTGTCTGTCTTTGGATATCGATCACGTTTTGCAGCGAATCGTTCTGCTTCATCGCCACGAGCTGCTGTGGATCCGGGTAAGGGAGTGGACTGAGAAGCACGCTGTCAATCACGCTGAATATAGCGGTGTTCGCGCCAATTCCGAGCGCCAGCGTCAGCCCGGCAACGGCGGCAAAGCCAGGAGACTTGCGCAGCATGCGCAGGCTGTAGTGAATATCCTGGGCGAAGTGCTCGAACCATTCCCAGCCCCACGCCATGTGGCTCATCTCCCTCAACGCTGTTACGCTGCCAAACCGACGTCGGGCCGCGGCCCGAGCATCATCTTCCTGCATGCCCCACTGCAAATGTTCCTGCTGGCGCGTTTCGAGATGCAGGCGCATCTCCTCTTCGAGGTCGGCGTCAAATTGACGCCGACGCGCGAGCATCCAGATCCGTCTTCCGAGTTCACGCAGCCAGTTCATAAAGGAGCTCCTTTCAGACCGCTGCAATCACACGCGTGATCGCCCCGATGACGCGTTCGAACTGAGTCATCGCGAGAGTGAGCTGTTTGCGTCCCGCCGGAGTCAACTGATAGTAGCGAGCGCGGCGGTTGCCAGCCGTTGTACCCCACTTCGCAGTCACCCAGCCTTTGATGAGCATCCGTTGTAACGCAGGGTAGAGAGAGCCCTCTTCAACTTGGAGGACGTCGTCCGACGTCCTCTGAATCGAATTGGCGATCTCATATCCGTGCATCTCGCCGGATCGCGCGAGGGTTTTCAAAATCAACAGATAGAGTGTTCCTGGAGGAATCTCGTCTCGTTGCAAATCATCACCTCTTGACATAGTTAGACTATGCCAATGTCCATTGGTTAGCAGTGTCTGTCAGGGGGATCGCTGTGGTTTCAGGTCTCGGCAAAAGAAAGGACTTGTGGGGAGGCCAAGCGAGATTCCAAATAGATGGCTTAACCGGGGGTAATACGCGCAGCGGGTCTGTCGGGATTACTTCCGGCTTGCTACGTGATACGACCGGAACCATCCATAGACGCTAGGCGAGCAGGCGGAAAATATTAAAGTTGCTCACGGATTCAGTGCACTCTGGCCTTGACGCTTACATCGCCATCTGGCAATATAGCCACATGGAGATGAACACGCCTGCCGACCGTCTGAGCCTGACCTTCGCCGCGCTGGCAGATTCCACGAGACGCGCGATTCTCGTCCGTCTCGCGTTGGGAGACGCGGATGTTGCGGAGCTTATGAAACCGTTTGTCCTAAGTCAGCCGACTATCTCTAAGCACCTCAATGTACTCGAACGAGCGGGCCTCGTTATGTGCACGCGCGATGCACAGCGGCGTCCCCGCACGCTCGTGGCCGTCCCGCTCAAGGATATCGCCGAGTGGCTTGAACCCTTTCGCCGCTTCTGGGAGCAGAAGTTTGCCAGCTTGGACGACTACTTGAAAGAGATGCAAAAGAAGGAGAAAGCACGTGGACGCACGAAGCGATAAGGAGAGATCTCCGAAGAACATCGCAACGGTGAAAATCGCAACTCCCACCGACCGCGAAATCGTGATAACGCGCATCTTCGATGCGCCGCGCGCCGTTGTCTTCGAGGCCTGGACCAATGCCGAACACGTCGCACATTGGTGGGACCCGAGCGGTCTGCCGCTCGCCGTTTGCGAAATCGACCTGCGGCCGAACGGAGCCTTTCGTTGGGTCCATCGCGATCCCGATGGACGTGAGGGGCACTCGTTCACGGGCATCTATCGAGAAATCGCCCCGCCAGAAAAACTCGTCTTCACCGTACAGATGTTTCCGTCCAGTCCCGAGCCCGTTGGGACGCTGGTCTTCACCGAGGACGGCAAGAAAACGAAGCTGACGATGACGATTGAGTGCGCGACGAACAAGGATCGTGACGCTCTGCTGCAGATGCGCATTGATGCCGGCACGGCTCAAACCCTGCAAAACCTCGCGGCCTACCTCTCCACGATCGGGTAAGCAGAGCGGCATGTTGAACGATGGCGCGGATTTTGTAGGGACTGAGCGAAAGACGATATCGGAGGGTCTATGCAGAAGATGACCGTTTTAGAAGCTACCGAAGGGAGAGCCTCCAAGATAGGGAAGGCGGCGACTTCCGCGGTTGTGGGAAAAGCGTTCTCGAAGGACGGCACGGCCATAGCATTCGATCGAATCGGTAAGGGACCGCCTGTGATTCTGATCGACGGCGCGCTCTGCTATCGAAGTATGGGTCAGAGTGGGCAACTGGCTGAGCTCCTCGCACCGCACTTCACCGTCTTCACCTACGACCGTCGAGGTCGAGGCGGCAGTGGTGATACGGCGCCCTATGCCGTGGAGCGCGAGGTCGAAGACATCGCAACGCTCCTGAGCGAAGCGGGTGGGGCGGCGTTTGTCTGGGGCATGTCCTCCGGCGCAGTTCTTGCACTGGAAGCGGCGAATCGCCTCAGTGGCATCAAGAAGCTGGCGTTGTACGAAGCGCCGTTCATCGTGGACGATACCCGTCCCACAACCGCGGGCGATTGGGACCGGATCAGCGCGGCGGTCGCGGCAGATCGGCGAAGCGATGCAGTCAAGCTCTTCCTGAAGTCGGTCGGAGTCCCTGGCTTTGTCAGGGCGTTGATGCCACTGATGATACCTATGTGGTCGAAGCTTAAAGCCGTTGCGCACACGCTCCCCTACGACGGCGCGATCGTGCGGGATAACCAGAGAGGGAAGCCGCTGCCGGTCAACCGGTGGGCGTCCGTCACGATACCCACACTCGTCATGGACGGTGGGAATAGCCCTGCGTGGGTGCGCCACGCGAACCGGTCGCTCGCGAGCGTATTGCCGAACGCGCAGTGCCGCACGCTCCAAGGGCAGACACACATGCTCAAGCCGAAGGCGCACGCGCCGACGTTGGTGGAGTTTTTCAAAGATTAGATCAACACCAAAAATGCAATCGTCTGAAAACTCGGGTGAGCCTGGTGGTCGGTAATTTGGGCACCGGGACCACTTTCCCGGTTATGGCGTCGATGCAAGACTCGGGGCATTTGACCGACGCTCCAGAACCTGATTTGGCATAACTTCCGTCTAGCCAGCCTGAAGTTATCCCTCGGCGAATCGAACTCTGATCCCAGGCGCACAGACGCGACTCTCTGATAGACTGCGCCCATGAAAACATTCCTCATTCGAACCGTTTGCTTACTGATGTTCCTGGCCCCCCTCGGAGCCGCCCAGGATGTCATTCCCCTCTACCCCGGCACGGCGCCTGGCTCGACACAGGAGAGCTATCCTGAGAAAGAGTACTTCTCGAAAAACTGGAACACCGAAGTCGTCGCTAATGTGACCAAGCCAACGCTCACCGTATTCAGGCCTTCGCAGGAGTTGAGAAACGGCACCGCTGTGGTGATCTGCCCGGGCGGCGGTTTTATGGCCCTCTCTATCAACAGCGAGGGCAACGATGTCGCCAAGTACATGGTTGCGAAAGGCGTGACGGCCTTTGTGTTGAAGTACCGTCTCGCACACACCGGCGAGGACGCCACGGAGGAATTTACGGCGCTGTTTGCAGACCGGCAGAAATTTCGAGAGGTATTAGACAAGGTCGTTCCCCTGTCAATCGCCGATGGGCTGGCGGCGGTCACCTACGTTCGGGAGCACGCGTCGGATTGGGGAGTTTCCCCCGATCGCGTCGGCACTATCGGATTCTCCGCTGGTGGAACGGTCTCTGCCGGAGTGGCCTTCCATTATGCGTCGGATGGCAGGCCCGCCTTCGTAGCCCTGATCTATGCCGCCGGGAGTAGGTTTAAAGATTCTCCCGTTCCAGTGGATGCGCCGCCTGTGTTTGTCGCGGCTGCCACCGATGACAATCTCGGACTCGCACTGGAGAGCGTCGCTTTGTACGAAAAGTGGACCAGCGCTCACAAACCAGCCGAACTGCACATGTACGCGAAGGGTGGCCACGGCTTCGGAATGCGAAAGCAGAACCTCCCTACGGATCATTGGATCGACAGGTTTGCCGACTGGCTGGAGTTACAAGGTTGGCTGAAGAAGTGACTACCAAGACTTGGTGGCGATTGCGGCTGGCTAACTCCGGGAGAGTAGTCGAGAACTTGAAAACCCTATGATTTCATAACAATGCTGGCTCCCTCGACCCGAGTACACTGTGGTTGATTGACGACCAAAGGCTCGGGAGAAAGCAACCAGCTACGATCATTATCACCTGGGCTTTCAGGAAATTGCATTTTTGGATCAGGAAACGGGTGAGTGCGGCGAACAGCAATTGAATCAAACGACGGTGAAACCGAACGATTCTACCGGGATCTTAGGCAGCGAGGAGTCAGCGTGCGCGTGGGGATGGAGGCCACCGGGCATTCACGCTGGTTGTGCGATGGCGCCTTGTTTCTGCCTGCACCCTTTCTTTGGCGCCCGCTCTGAGAGCTTTACGAATCGGTTCGCACCGGCGAACCCGCCTTCCCGGGCGGACGCGGGCCCTATGGAAATTGAATGGAGGGGAGGTTGGCGTTGGGATGCGCCGGGACTGTCGAGCGGAGCACAGTACACCACTCTTTTGCGCCGCACTATCGAACCAACTTCAGTACAGTGCGCGCGTCAGACATAATGTAGTGCTGTGAGCATGTTGCAGATATAGTGCTCGGACAATGTTCCAGCGGAAGGAATTGGCGATGGCACTGAAGGGGAAACTCATGCGCGCGAACGGTCTGATCGTCGCGCTGCTCTTGACGCGAATGGTGTCGGCGCAGAGTCCCAACGCGAATGCGGACCTTCTGCTGTTGCTCCATGGACGCATCCTCACGGTCGATGCGGCTGACTCAATCTCCCAGGCAATGGCCATTCGACGCGGCGTGATTGTAAAGGTTGGCAGCGACGCCGAGATCCAGGAATTTGCAGGAAACGGTCCGGGCGTGCGCGTCATTGACCTTCACGGCCACACTGCGACCCCCGGCCTCATTGATACACACGCACACATTGCCGACGGAGGAGTGGGAGAACTTTTCGGGGTCAAGCTCTCGGACGCCAATTCGGTAGCGGAAATAGTGGTACGCGTAAAGGCCAAAGTCGCTCTGGTCAAGCCAGGCGACTGGGTCACGGGATCCGGCTGGGACGAGGGCAAACTCAGGGAACGACGCTACGTCACGGCCAGTGATCTGGATGCCGTCGCTCCTAACAACCCTGTGTGGCTCATGCATACGACAGGGCATTACGGAGTGGCCAATTCGCTTGCGCTGAAGATGGCTCGCATTACTTCGGCGACTGCTGACCCTGCCGCCGGCACGATCGATCGTGACGCGAGCGGAAAGCCCACGGGCGTTCTCAAAGAAGACTCGGCGATGCAGCCGGTTACCCTCCTTATCCCACCCACGACTCCCGAGCAGATGCGCCAGGGCATCCTCTACATCCAGCAGGTGCTGCACAGCGAAGGCATGACCGCCGTCAAAGATCCAGACATCCACCAGCTTCACTGGGACGCTTACAAATCGCTGCTGGATCAAGGGAAGCTTAAGGAGCGGGTCTGCGTGCTGTGGCACGCGGGTTCAACACTCGAGTCGGCGAAAGAGGCGCTCGCCGAAATCAAGAGTGTTCCACGTTTACCGGGAAGTTTGGGCGACGACCGATTGCTTTCCTGTGGGGCCAAGATTTATATGGACGGTTCCGGCGGCGCGCGAACGGGCTGGGTGTATGACGATTGGCTGCGCAACGGCAAGACTCCAGACGTTACATCTTCGGGTGCGGGCAATAAAGGCTACCCGCAAACAGATCCCGAGGTTTACCGAGAAATGGTCCGCCTTTTCCACCAAAACGGTGTCCCAGTGGGCACACACGCGGTTGGCGATCGCGCGATGGACTGGGTGGTGGATACGTATGCGCTTGTCGAGCGGGAGCAAAGCTATCCCGGGCTGCGGCACAGCATTATCCATGCGAACTTGCCAACCCCGCACGCGCTCGAGGTAATGGCGAACTTGCAGAAAAAATACGATGCGGGTTATCCCGAGATGCAGCCAGAGTTCTTGTGGTGGATCGGCGACATTTATGCGGCAAGCTATGGCCCTACGCGCGGGGAGAGCCTGGAGCCCCTGCGCACCCTGCTGTCCCGCGGCATTCTTTGGTCCGGAGGGTCAGACTATTTCGTTACACCGGTGGCCGCCCGCTTGGGGCTGTGGGCGTCTCTTGCACGGGAGACCCTCAAGGGCACTTATGGCGCCCATCCGTTCGGACTTGCGGAGGCTGTGGACATTCACACGGCGGTTCGTAGCTACACCGCTTGGGGTGCGCGCCAGATGTTCCTGGAAAACCAGATCGGCACGCTCGAAGTGGGCAAGAAAGCCGACATTGCGATCTGGGATCGCGACCTTTACACGATAAGAACCGAGGAGATCAAAGACCTGAAATGTCTGATGACCCTGTTCGATGGGGAAGTGGTGTTCACTTCAGCGACTCGCCGGTAATAATGTCGCTCCGCTGATTCAATCTGGGCGCGGCGGGCCCAAGTACGAGTGTCCTGAAGAGAAAAACTCTCTACTCGCAGCGCAGCGAAACTATGGGGTCAATTCGAGTGGCGCTTTGCGCTGGAATGTAACTGGCGAGCAGCCCGATCAGCAAAACCAACAATGAAATCGCAGCAAATGTGATTAGGTCGGTCGCTTCCACGCCGAATAACAGGCTTCGCATCAGCCGGGTAAGGAGGAAAGCTGCTGCCAAACCAATCATCACGCCGGAAAGAGCGAGCGCCATCCCCTGCCGGACAACCAGACTCAGGACGTTGCGCTGCGAAGCACCCAGAGCCATTCGAATACCAATTTCTCGAGTTCCCTGACTGACCAGGTAGGCCATCACGCCGTAGATACCAATCGTTGCGAGAACCAGAGCGAAGCTGGCGAAGACCCCCAGAAGCAGCATCGAGAAACGCCGGCGGGCCAGCGACTCGTCCACACGCTGCCCCATCGTTCGAACATAGTACATCGGAAGATCCGGATCGAGATTTCGCAGTTCATTTTTGACGGCGGTCACCATTGCAGAGGGATCCGTGGAGCCTCGAAGGGCTACAGTCATTGCGCGCGTAGGGAATTGCGTGTGGGGCAGGTAGAAAGCGATTCGCGGGTTAGAGTCCAGAGAGTCTTGCTTCACGCGTCCGGCCACGCCAACGACCGTCTGCCACGGGTCCTTCGACTGAAGTTCGACAATATGAAACCGTTTGCCGATGGGATCCTGTCTTGGCCACAGTTGGTCGGCCATGTACTCGTCAACGATGACTACGATTGGCTTCGTCGTGTCGTCCTGATCGGTGAAGAATCGACCACGCCGCAGCGGAATTCCCATCGCTTCAAAATAGTGCCCCCCAACTAGCCGTTCGTCGGCATTGAGAAATTTCTCGCCGGGAAGCGGCGTTCGTCCTTCGACGGTGATCGGCGTCCACGCAAACGCCTGGCTCAAAGGGAGCGAGGTGACTCCGCCGGCTGCGTTCGCTCCCGGCAAATGCTCCAGCCGCTCCCAAAGCTGCCGGTACGTATTCAAGATCGTCTGTTTGTCGTTGTATTTTCGACCGGTCATCGTCAGGTCGAATGTGAGCACGCCGCGTGGGTTGAACCCGGGCAGAACATCTTGCAGGCGGGCGAAACTTCGGATGAGAAGTCCCGCACCGATCAATAGGACCACGGAGAGCGCCAACTCCGAAATAACGAGCAGCCCCCGAACACTATTACCGCGGCCCCATACCGCGCTGGTTCCAGCCGCGCCACGACTTGTGTCTTTCAGAGTCGAATTTAGATCCAGCCGTGAAATGCGCAAGGCCGGGGAAAGGCCAAAGAGAATCCCGGAGAAAAGGGAGAGCAACAGCGTAAACAGGAGCACGCGTCCATCGATCCCCACCTCCTGCGGCCGCGGGATGCTCTTCGTCCCCAAAATGTAAATCCACTTCACGCTGAGAAGGCAGATGAACAGGCCCAAAGCTCCACCGCAGAGCGAAAGCAGCACGCTCTCCGTCAATAATTGACGAACGATGTGCCATCGGCTTGCGCCCAGTGCCGTCCGCACGGCAATTTCTTGCCGGCGCGCCACGGCCCGCGATAACAAGAGATTGGCGACGTTGGCACAAGCGATCAGCAGCACGAAACCCACCGACCCAAGCAGCACCTGCAAAGAGCGACGCACGTTGCCAACCACTTGTTCGAGAAGCGGCACGATACTGAACGTCAGCCCGCCATTGGGCGGATAGTTATCTGGGAAGTCGCGCCGCAGCCGCGCCGTGATGGTATCCATCTCCGCTTGGGCTTGCGCCAGCGAAACCTCCGGCTTTAGCTTTCCGACGATGTTGTAATCTTCGTGGGTCCGCACTTGCGAAGCGGCGGGCGCAAGCGGCAACGGCAGAAAAATCTCTGCCTGCTCCGTTCCGTCGAGCACAGGGAGAACTTCCCGCGGCAAAGAAAAGCGTTGCGGCAGGATGCCGACTACTTCAGACGTTTGTCCATTGATGATGATCGACTTGCCGATCATCCGCGGATCGCGGCCGAAACGCCGCGCCCAAATGCCGTCCGTCAGCACGGCCGTAGCCGGACGTCCCGGAGAGTCCTCGTCCGGTGTCAACAGACGGCCGAGAGCCGGGTGAGCACCGAGCATTGGAAGAAGATTCGACGAGACCCGGATGACGCCCACTCGTTCCGGGTCACCCTGCCCAGTCAAGTTGTAGTTGCCGCCAATCGCGATCGCGATCTGCTCAAACCCATGGTGCCCTGTCTTGATGTCGTAATACTGCGCCGTGGAAAACCAATCCTCGCTGATGTTCAGGCCGGGTGAACGATTCCACAGGATGGCCAACCGGTCCGAACCTTCATACGGCAGAAGGCGGAACAGCAGCGCGTTCGCAACACTGAAGATGGAGGTATTCGCGCCAATTCCAATCGCCAGCGACAATACCGCAGCCAGTGCGAACCCCGGATTCTTCACGAAAGAGCGAAGTGCGAAACGAATGTCCCGGATCAGCGTATTCATGGAAACGTCCCGTTCCAGCGTTTGCCCCGACGACGGGAATCTACCACATTTCAAGGATGTGCCACTTTATCGCGGAAAAAATGGAAATAGCCTGCGAATCTCTTCCTCACTGGGCTGACGCCCGTATTCAGTGATTTCAAAGGCTTCGACGTGCTGAATGCTAGCCGCTTCCGCCCCATAGCGTTTCTCGAGTGTAACCCGCCAGTCAGGGGCCCCCTTTCGCACCACCATCGGTTGTGCCGCCAGCCATTTCTTCCTCTCAATGGCATCCTTAGGTACCTGATCAAGGTTCCCGGTAGTCCATGGCAACCATTCATAAAACTGTGAAACATGCGCGTCCAACATATCGATCTTCTTCTGGAACACATCGTCGATCGATACCACGATATCTGGCCGGAACGGCTGCGGCCTCGTGAAGCGGTCGCTGTAGTACAGAAACACGGGGTTCCGAGGCAGGGGCGGGGTATCTTTAACGATGTTGGGCACGATGACCATGTACGAAGCGTCCTGCACCAAAACACCCGTGTATCGGTGGTCCGGATGGTAATCGTTGGGGCGTGGCCCAATCACGACGTCCGCCTTCCACTGACGGATCTCGCGGATGACTTGCTCGCGGACCTCTAGCGTAGGCAAAAGCTTGCCATCGTGGTTGTCGAGCACCTCGTATTCGATGCCGATGCGTCGGCCGGATTCCTGCGCTTCTGCGCGGCGGCGCTTGGCGAGTTCTTCTCCCCCTTGAGTCTGGTGGCCCGCGTCACCGTTGGTTAGCGACACGAACTTCACCTTAAAACCGAGCGCTGCATACTTGGCGGCCAGGCCTCCTGCGCCGAGGTCACAATCGTCCGGGTGCGCGCCGAAAGCAATGACGCTCACAGGCTCATTCTGCGCGGACGCACCAGGGAAGAACGGTGTAGCCAGAAGCCACGCGCCCCATACCGCACCATGAACAACTGCAGCCAAGCACCGGTGCCGGAACGATTTCAGCATGCGCAATACCTCGAGCCAGATCATACGTTGGACTGTGCGATCTCAACCAGGACTTCCTCTCCGGGCTTCGGAGACGGGCAGCATGGTGAACTCTATGGGTGATTAGCAGGCCACACGATTACTCACCTAGAGCGTTTTAGCGTCATGTGATCCTAACTCCCGGTTAGGCGATAACCGGAAAGTTGCCGCACCATTCTTGGCGCAGCGGAATAGCCGTGTAAACGGTGCATTCCCTTTGCCGACGATCCGCCTAGAGACTTTTGGGCCGGTGCTACCCGAGGTGGAGATCACCACGATTGAACTCGCCAAAAAATCGCGGAAAGACTAGGCCAGTGTCACCCCAAAGAAATAGAATTCAGAACACACGCAACCAACGGCTTCAGATTGCCTTCTTCGTGGAAAGCCATGCCGCAGCAATCAAACACATCGTGATCATGGCTGAGAAAACGATGGGGGTGGTGAAGGCGTATTTCAAGCTCAAAGCTGTGACCGCGACAAAGCAAATGGCGAGCGCCCACGCAGTGCGGCGCATGCGTGCAAAAGTCTCCGCCGGAAGGCCGCCCAGCTGCCACGCCAATACCGCGGCGAACAAAAGAAATACGGAGAAAAAAAGCCCGAACGCGCTAAAGAAGTCCCAATAAGTTCGGCTAAACCCTTGTACATCGAAATGAATCGACCGCATTGATTCAATAAGCGAGCCTACTCCCCATTCGGGATTGGTCTGGCGAAAGCCAAGTGTATGTCCGATGGCAAAAAGCAGCAGAAGAACAGAAGCGATTCGATAAAGCAAAGACGCTTTCATGTCTTGCCTCCAGAGATCACCCGGCGGCACTGTATCCCCTTCGCCTTATAACGGGCAATCCGAAATTATTCGCGGGCCCGAGCTTCGCTTAATGGAAAGTGGTGACCTAGCGGCCACCTGGTAATGTCGCGGAATCGGAAATGAAGGTGTAAAAAACCATTGGCTGGTTCTTCGCACCTTTTTTGGTGAAGCAAAATGTATCCCGACGTGCGAGAAATCGTTTATGGGGCTTCTAGTTGCGAAAAGTCTTGGCGGCATTTTGGAGGCAGGGTTTCTTCGCACCTTCAATTCATCTGCACGGTAACGGCGTTATCAGGACGTGACCCGCACTAGGCGGACATTCCCAGCTGAAATTCCTGGGTGTTTCAAGCGTTGCTAGCAAGGAGCCGGTAATTTTTGAAATGCTCGTACTACCGCCAGAACTCGTCTTTCATCAAGGGGATTTTCCCACAGGCCATCCTGTTTGACTGATGAACCCACGATAAACGCGGCTGCTGACGAATAACTCCCGATGTTCTCCGGCGTGATCCCCGAACCAATCAACGTAGGAATGGACACCGCGCTGCTGACTGCAGCTACTTCGCTGGCGTCTGCAGGCTGGCCAGTGGATACACCTGATACAATTACGCCATTCGCTTGGAAAAACTCAGCGGCCTTGGCAGTCTCGACGATGTCTACGTCTGCGGTGATGGCGTGCGCCGAGTGCTTCTTCTTGATATCGGCGAAGATGCGAACGTTCTCGGCACCAATGGTCCGGCGATATCGCAAAAGCAATCCAGCAGTGGACTCAATCAGACCTTCGTCCGCTACGTGGGCGAAAACAAAACCCTCCACTCGAACAAAGCTCGCGCTGCACGCGTGGGCGACGGCGATAGCCCACAAATTGGCCCCTGCGAGAACCTGAATTCCCAAGGGGAGTGAAACCCCCGTCGCACCACGAAGCCGACCACCGCCATCGCTGCACCAATCTCCGGTCCAACGGAACTCTTCAAATACGGGCGGTCGTGGGTATTTTCAATGGCCAGACGGTGAAAACCCGCCGCTTCGTAAACGCGAGCCTCACCTACCGCCTCGTCTGCGATCTCTGCGACGTTTTTCAGGGCGCCGACATGTATGACGCCGATAAGCGCTCGTGGCGCGCCAAATAGCAAATTGACGACTCCATGTGCATCCATGTTGCAGAGCGATTGTACCCGAGTGAGTAACGGGATGTCTTTCCGTCAAGTAACGCGTGAGAGTCCGAAAGCCCAAGTTTTCGATTACGGCACCAGCCGGTTGCCAGTTATGGCAGTCGCTGTCTAAGCAAGTAGCCCCACGTATCCGCCGAAGTATCGGTTTGGATGATCAGTGCTTGCGAATCGCTAGCTTGATAGTGGGAAACCTGAAACGTGGAGACGGCTGGCGCTATGAATGAAAAAAGAGCAATGGTGGGGTCAGTGCCGAGCGTGAAGGAACCCGTGAAGTGACCGGGGTTGGAGCTGTCTGTGGCGAACGTGCCGGAGAGGATGTTGCCTTTGACAACGTTCGGAAAGAAGGCGCCGTTCTGGCCGTAATCGGCTGTTCCTGTGAAATTGGCGGCGCCATCGCTCGCGAGTCTGCTCACGAGATGCACTTCATTGACCATAGTCGGAGTCGAAGAGT